>Ga0208835_100194_pt1 | contig 16308 bp, 13 predicted proteins | sample DeeseametaMP1374_FD_184190 | JGI IMG/M metagenome (GOLD analysis project Ga0208835, IMG submission 184190) | Marine microbial communities from the Deep Indian Ocean - MP1374 (SPAdes) | ecosystem: Environmental > Aquatic > Marine > Oceanic | place: South of Port of Lincoln, Great Australian Bight... | reverse complement strand
CATCGTCTGCTCCATCACCGGCCTGGCCATCGTTTCCTCCGGCGCCTGGACCAGCGGTGCAGAAGGCGCGCCGCTGTCCGCCCTGGCCTTTTCCTCTACCTTCGGGGACTTCGGCAATGTGATTGTGGCTGGCGGCCTGGCGATCTTTGCCTTCACCACCCTGCTGGGCTGGAGTCTGTATAGCGAACGCTGCACCCAGTTCCTGTTTGGCGATCGAGCCATCCTGCCCTTCCGGGTGATCTGGGTACTGGCCGTGCCTTTTGGTGCCGTCGTCAGCCTGAACCTGGTCTGGGCACTAGCCGACATCATGAATATCCTGATGGCGATACCCAACCTGATTGCTCTGTTATTATTGTCACCCGTGGTGGTCAGGCTCAGTCGGGAATTCTTTTCCACCCGGCCCGATTGAAAACACCACCCAATAACATGACCCGCAGGCGTGCCTGCGGGTTTTCATTAAGTTCAGCACCGAGAACAGCATGACCATCACCCTGCCCGACTATGTGCGTGACGACATTCAGCGCAACGTAAGCTTTGCTCTTGAAGAAGACATCCGCAGCGGCGACATCACCGCTCAGCTTATCGATGCCGACAGCGAAACTACCGCCACCATTATTACCCGCGAAGATGCGGTCATGTGCGGCATTGCCTGGGCTGATGAGGTCTTCCGGCAGCTGGGTGATGTGCAGATTGAGTGGCATGTGCAGGATGGTAATCGGCTGACCGCAGATACCACCCTCTGCACCCTGCGGGGCAACACCCGACAGATCCTCACCGGCGAGCGCACAGCACTGAACTTCCTGCAGACCCTGATGGGTACCGCTACTACTGCGCGCCGCTACGCGGATGCCGTGGAAGGCACGAACGTCACCATTCTGGATACGCGTAAAACGCTCCCCGGCCTTAGGGCTGGTCAGAAGTACGCGGTGCTGTGTGGCGGCTGCCAGAATCATCGCATCGGCTTGTACGATGCCTTCCTGATCAAGGAGAACCATGTGGCTGCTTGTGGGGGAATTACCGCTGCCATCGAGCGGGCGCGGACACTGGCGCCAGAAAAGAAGATCATTGTAGAAGTGGAAACACTGGAGGAGCTGGAAGAAGCCGCACGGCTGAAACCAGATCAGATTATGCTGGATAACTTTACTGTGGATATGCTCAAAACAGCCGCAGCTATAACATTCAAATCGGCTCTGGAAGTATCTGGGAATCTTACAGTGGAAAATACCAAAACAATGCCAAAAAATAGAAACTGGCACCTTTCATCAGGAGCACTAACTAAAGAACTAAAATCAATTGATCTGTCATTAAGGCTATCAGCCACATCATAAAAAAAGACATTCACCATAGTGGCTTTCTCATAAAAAAACGCCTGATTAATAACCAGGCGTTTTCGCTATAGATATTACTTCTTACAAAGCGCCTTCAAAACGACACTTATTAGTTCAAGCAACCAGTCGGTTTTAGATTATCATCCACCGTTGTTGCGCAAGTCCAGGAGCCGGTGGCATCACGAGTCCAGGTCAATGTCTCAGCTTGTAGTACAGCGGCTGCATTGTTGCCGAAAGTGGCCTGAATAGTTGATGCTGCAACTAGCGGATCGGTTACTTGAGGAACGCCAGTCCCCGCAGGAAGCGCCGGACCTGCTTGAGCTGCACCAGTCAGCAAGTTAGAACCAGTAGCTCCAGGATCACACTGACCAGCTGCAGTACCAATAACCAGACGGCCATCGTTTATACAAGCCTCAGCAGCCGTCTTGACCGCCCCTGCTTCCTGCATTACACGAGTAACCTGTGAGCGGGCAATATAGTTCTGGTACTGAGGAATAGCCACAGCGGCCAGAATACCGATGATGGCTACCACGATCATCAGTTCAATAAGGGTGAAACCCTGTTGCATTTGCTTTTTCATGTCGTTCTCTCCAACTAAATTGGCAAATCTTGTTGTGAGCCCACCCCTGGCGAGCCTCTGCGTTGTCATAATGCACAGAGTGGGCCAACTTTTCGGTAGTGCGACGAAATCATTAGAAGAAGGCACATTCTCTGGCGTCGAGCCCCGGCTATTGCAGAAAGCATCATAGTCAGCCCACTATTTGGGTTACCCTTAATGTCAGCAGCTGACGATATACGTCACCCCCTTCCTCGCACTGGTGCCACACTGGGTCACACCATCCACCCTCTGACCAGAGGCTCTCTGGAAATTCCTCTCTGGGCATTGCGGAAATAGTCTGGGGAAATACCTTAGAAAACTGCGGCAAGGCACTGATTTTGCGACATCCGGTCTTCCCTGTGACAACCACAACCGGTATGTTACGAAGAAAGTGTTGGGCATACCGACAATACTAAGCATAAACAAGCAGGTTGCCATGACTAGCCAGACCCTTTCATTTAGCGGCTTACCGCAGCGCCTGATTCGGCAGGAACTACTAACCGCCGAGGAAATACAGCAGGCGCAAAAACAGGCCCGTGAAGAGCGGATGAGCCTGGTTTACCAGCTCGTCACTTCGGGCAAGCTGTCGGCCAACGTTGTGGCCGGAGCCGTTGCCGAAGAGTTCGGAGACCCGATCCTGGATCTCAGCACCTTCCAGCGGGACAGCCTGGTCAAGGATCTTGTCGACCCCAAACTGATTACCAAGCACCATGTGCTGCCATTGTTTCGCCGGGGCAGCCGTTTATTTGTGGCAGTTGCCGACCCTACCAACTTGCCCGCCCTGGAAGAAATCCGCTTCAATACAGGCCTCAACGTTGAAACCATTATCGTTGAGCAAGACAAGCTGACCCACTGGATCGATAACCTTGAGTCCGATTCAGAAGACAGCGCTTTTGATGACCTGGATGATGGGCTGGATGACCTTGATATAGGTGCGTCAGAGGAAAAAACTACCGACGAGACTAAATCCGGCTCAGATGATGCCCCCATTGTTCGCTTCGTCAACAAGCTCCTGCTCGATGCCATCAAAGGCGGAGCTTCGGATCTTCATTTCGAGCCATATGAGAAAACTTATCGGGTACGATTCCGCCAAGACGGGATTCTCAAGACGGTCTCCAAACCGCCGGTCAATATTGCCAGTAAGCTTTCAGCTCGCCTTAAAGTCATGTCGCGGCTGGACATTTCGGAACGGAGGGTCCCCCAGGATGGACGCATCAAACTTAAAATCTCCAAGACCCGAGCAATCGATTTTCGAGTGAACACCTGCCCTACTCTGTTTGGGGAAAAGATCGTCCTGCGGATCCTCGACCCTGAATCGGCCAAGATGGGCATCGACGCCCTCGGCTACGAAGAAAATCAGAAACAGCTCTATATGGATGCCTTGCAAAAACCCCAGGGCATGATTCTGGTTACAGGCCCCACCGGTTCCGGGAAAACCGTCTCCCTTTATACCGGGGTAAACATTCTCAACACGCCCGAGCGGAACATTTCCACTGCCGAAGACCCAGTGGAGATCAACCTGGAGGGCATCAACCAGGTGAACGTCAACCCCAAACAGGGCATGGACTTCGCTGCCGCCTTGCGCGCTTTCCTCCGTCAGGACCCTGACGTCATTCTGGTTGGTGAGATCCGCGATCTGGAAACCGCCAATATTGCAATCAAGGCAGCACAAACCGGTCACTTGGTACTGTCGACCCTCCACACCAACAGCGCACCGGAAACTCTGACCCGTCTTCGTAACATGGGTGTCCCGTCCTTTAATATCGCCACCTCCGTGGTATTGATTATCGCCCAGCGTTTGGCTCGCAGGCTTTGCGAACACTGCAAAACCAAGGTGGAAATCCCAAAACAATCGCTGCTTGAGATGGGATTCACGGAAGAAGATGCGGCTTCCGAGTTTACTGTGTACGGCCCTGAGGGATGCGACAAATGCAACAACGGTTACAAAGGGCGCGTAGGGATCTACGAAGTGGTCAAGATCACTGATGGTATTGCTCGAATTATTATGGAAGAGGGCAACTCCATTCAGATTGGTGACCAATGCCGCAAGGAAGGGTTCAATGATCTACACCGCTCCGGGCTGGTGAAAGCCATGCAAGGCGTAACCAGCCTGGAAGAAGTTAACCGTGTAACAAGCGGACATTAATTATGGCAACCAAAACAGCAGCACAACAGAGTGTCACTTTTACTTATGAAGGGGTGGATCGTAAAGGGACCAAAGTCAAAGGAGAAGCCGCCGGAAAAACTCCCGCCATGGTTCGCGCGGAGCTGCGCAAGCAAGGCATCAATGCCAAGAAAGTAGTAAAAAAACGAGAACTTCGTTTCGGTGGCAAAAAGAAAATCAAGCCTCTCGACATAGCACTTTTTACTCGTCAAATGGCCACCATGATGAAAGCCGGTGTCCCTTTGGTCCAGGCTTTTGAGATCGTTGCCGATGGGCTCGACAACCCCAGCATGAAGGACCTGGTCCTCAAATTAAAAGTAGATGTAGAAGGCGGCAACAATTTTGCTGGCGCCCTATCAAAGCATCCAGACTACTTTGACGACCTCTATTGCAGCCTGATTGATGCAGGTGAACAATCAGGCGCACTGGAAACCATGCTGGACAGAGTTGCTCTCTATAAGGAAAAGAGCGAAGCCCTAAAACAAAAAATCAAGAAAGCAATGAAATATCCAGCAACCGTTGTAGTTGCCGCCGTAATTGTGACTGCTATTTTGCTGCTTAAAGTCGTTCCGGTTTTTGAAGAACTCTTCCATGGTTTTGGTGCAGAGCTGCCCGCATTCACTCAATTTGTTATATCGTTATCCGAATCGCTTCAGGAAAACTTCTTTTTTATCGTGATTTTCCTCATAGCCTTTTCCGCTATTTTTGTTCAGTTAAAAAAGCGCTCTGAAGCATTCAGAAATAGCCTGGACAGGCTGGTATTAAAACTCCCCATCGTTGGAGACCTGGCATTCAAATCCACCATTGCCAGGTATGCTCGCACCCTCTCCACCACCTTTGCAGCCGGCGTACCCTTGATTGACGCTCTCGACGCTTGTGCTGGTGCAACAGGCAATGTGGTATACCGCAATGCGGTAATACAGGTGAAAGAGGATGTCTCTACGGGTCAACAGCTCCAATTTGCAATGCGCAGCACCGGCGTTTTTCCTGCCATGGCTTTGCAAATGACCGCGATTGGCGAAGAATCTGGCGCGCTTGATGCGATGCTTGAGAAGGTGGCCATTTACTACGAAGATGAAGTTGATAATGCTGTGGACGGCTTAACCAGCATGATGGAACCACTAATCATGAGTGTCTTAGGGGTTGTTATTGGTGGCTTGATCATCGCCATGTATCTTCCTATCTTCCAAATGGGCGCAGTTGTAGGCTGATTAATGATTGAAAATTTCCTTGCTGTTCTCTCCGCGAGCCCAACCCTGCTGGTTGGGCTCTGTGTTTTTCTGGGCCTGTTAATTGGCAGCTTCCTCAATGTCGTCATCTACCGCGTACCGGTGATGATGGAGCGTGGCTGGAAGCAGGAAGCCCGCGAAATTCTCGAGCTACCCGCGGAGGATGATGGCAAGATCTTCAACCTGGTGACGCCGCGTTCGCGCTGTCCAAAATGTGACCACGCCATTGCCTGGTATGAAAATATTCCGGTGTTGAGCTGGTTGGTGCTGAAAGGCAAATGCAAAGGCTGCGCAACACCGATCAGCAAGCGTTATCCGATCATTGAAGTTGCCAGTGGCGTGCTGGCCGGCCTGTGCGCCTGGCACTTCGGTTATGGTCCCTGGCTGGCTTTTACCCTGTTTGCCACCTGGACGCTGCTGGCGGCCGCAATGATTGATGCGGATACCACCCTGCTACCGGACAGCATGAATTACCCTCTGCTGTGGGCCGGTCTGTTGGCGGCACTGCTTGGCGTTTCACCGGTTTCCCTGCCGGATGCCGTGGTGGGTGCCATGGCAGGTTATCTGTCCTTGTGGAGCGTGTACTGGCTGTTCAAGCTGCTTACTGGCAAGGAAGGCATGGGCTATGGTGACTTCAAGCTTCTTGCTGCCCTGGGCGCCTGGACGGGTTGGCAGTATCTGCCGCTGATTATTCTGCTGTCTTCCGTGGTGGGCCTGGTGTTCACCCTCATCGCCACTCTCTTCGGTGGCGAAAAGCGCACCCAGATCCCTTTTGGCCCCTATCTGGCGGCCGCTGGCTGGATTGCATTGCTGTGGGGCGATACCATCGTCAGTTCGTATCTGGGGATGTTCAGAATCAGTTAATAGCTGAAAAACCCCTGGATAATTTTCGTTGGAGCCTTGCTTTGCAAAGCGAAGGGGTCAAGCAAGCTCCAGCGCCAGTGAAGTCTTGTTCTGGAGTAAGCATGTTCGTAGTCGGCCTGACTGGCGGTATTGGTAGCGGCAAAACCGCTGCCACGGATTTCCTCGCCCAGCAGGGCATCACCATTGTGGACGCGGATCTGGCGTCCCGGGTAGTCGTGGAACCGGGCCAGCCTGCACTCAAGAGTATCGCCAATCATTTTGGTGAGCATGTACTCACTGCGGATGGCGCCCTGGACCGTCGCGCTTTGCGCGAGATCGTGTTTGCGGATGCGGACGCCCTGAAGGTACTTGAAGGCATTACTCACCCCGCCATCGGCGAGGAGCTGAAACGGCAAATTGCTGTCAGTCAGTCCATCTATACCGTGCTGGTATCGCCTTTGTTGCTGGAAACCAGCCAGAAAGCGCTGGTAAACCGCATTCTGGTCATTGATGCGCCTGCAGAATTGCAGGTCAAACGGGCCATGGAACGGGATCATGTTCCCGAAGAGCAGATTGCCGCCATCATCAAGGCTCAGATGGAGAGAACCAAACGCCTGGACCAGGCCGACGATGTGGTTGAGAATCACGGTTCGCTGCAGGCACTTCACGAGCAACTGACTAGCCTGCATCAACGCTACCTGGAACTGGCTAACGCACTCTGAACATGTCTGATACCAATAACACCACCCAAACCTATCCCTGCCCCCAGTGCAAATCCCTCACCCGCTGGACCAACAACCCCTGGCGGCCCTTCTGCTCTGAGCGCTGTAAGTTGATCGATCTGGGCGATTGGGCGGCGGAACGGCATGCGATTCCCGGTGATGACAATGCCCCCGGGGATTTTGAGGAGTTTTGATCGTCTGACCAATCCGCTCAAGCGTGGGCCGTTAACGCGGTACGCTGGTTGGATTCCAATAGGGGAATTGCTGGACTGGTTGTATGGAGCACTTACTGTAGGGTGCGCTGAGCCTAAGCCAGCTGCACTCTACAGAGAGGTTGAGGCATCCGGCCAGAAGGCCCGGATACCTGCCACGCCAATGGCGCCGTGCTGACGGGCGGTCTCCAAATCTGTTGGCGAGACACCTCCCAGCCCATAGCATGCAATAGGCAACCCAGAGATCCATTCCCCCGCCTGTTGCCACCCCAGGGGAGGACGATCCGGATGACTGGCAGTGGCCTCTACCGGGGAGACCAGCGCCATATCCAGCCCCAGGTCTGCCGCCTTTTCCAGGGCGTCACGGCTGTGACAGGCCGCTGAAACCACCCCCGAAAAATCTGGTCGCCCCTGACAATCCATCAATGCCGAGCCCGGCAGATGCAGTCCAAAGACGCCCTGCAAGGACACCTGCTGCGCCCACGCTGCCGATGAGGCCCGCAACCATACCTTTATGCCTGTTTCTCGGCACAGTGCCAGAATCTCAGGCAGTGCCGCATGTTCGCTCCACTGGCGCAGATACAGCCCCATACGGGCAGCATCAAGACGGCCGATACCTGCTTTGAGAGCTTCCAGATCCATATTATCCGGCGCGATGGCGAGATAATCGGGAAGCGTGATCGCGGTGACCACCGGCCGGTTCGCCGCCGGAAACTCCAGCGCTGGCAGTTCCGGAATCTCAAACCAGCTCACTTGCTGCCCTTCACAGCCCGAAGGATCGCCCTGCCAGGCGGTGACATCGCGAAAATGCAGGGTGACATGCAGATCCTGGTACTGGTGGGCGATAGTCATAAACGGGGACGAGATGGCCGCCTGCATGCCAAGCTCCTCCTCCAGCTCCCTGGCCAGGGCCGTCGATAGGGGCTCGCCCGGCTCCACCTTGCCGCCGGGAAACTCCCAGCGCCCCCCTTGATGCTTGTGGTCCGGGCGTCGGCTCAGGCAGATGCGGCCGTCATTGCCGCGGATGATGGCGGCAACGACGGTGATGGCGGGGGTGGTTGTAGTCATAAACAACGTTTCTTAAGGAGCGTCGGGAGTGCCATGCCCGCAGGCGCAACAGCAGATGAACGTCGCGAGCACGTTCGCCATGCAAGCATAGCTCCTACAGCAGTTTGTACGTCCGGCGTTCAGATTATGTGCGATATTCCGCGTTGATCTTCACGTAGTCGTAGCTGAAATCACAGGTCCACACGGTGCACTCGGCATCGCCGCTGGCCAGATCCGCACGGATGCTGATTTCCGGCTGGGCCATCACCGCTGCGCCTTTTGCCTCTTCATAGCTGTCCGCCACACCGCCCTGCTCCACCAGCAACAGATCGTCCAGCCAGACATTGACCTTCTCCACGTCCAGGGACGCAATGGGGGCTCTGCCGATGGCAGCCAGGATGCGGCCCCAGTTTGGGTCTGAAGCAAACAGCGCTGTTTTCACCAGCGGGGAATGGGCGATGGTTTCCGCCACGATGCGGGCGTCGGATTCACTGGCCGCTCCTGCCACGGTAATCGACACAAACTTGGTGGCTCCTTCGCCATCGCGCACCAGTGCCTGAGCCAGCTCCACGAAGACACTTTCCAGAGCCTGATACAGCACCTGGCTATGCTCATCCAGCGCCTGAATCTCCGGCATCTGGGCCGCGGCGGTACTGATCAGCATACAGGCATCGTTGGTGGAGGTGTCACCGTCCACCGTGACCCGGTTGAACGACTTGTCCGCCAGCGCCTTCATCCACTGATCCAGAAGTGGCTTGGCGATAGGCGCATCGGTGGCGATAAAGCCCAGCATGGTGGCCATGTTCGGCTTGATCATGCCCGAGCCCTTGGCCATGCCGGTGACAGTAATCGGCACGCCGTCGATCTCCACCCGCCGGCTGGTAAGCTTGGGGTAGGTATCGGTGGTCATGATGCCTTCTGACGCACGGCCCCAGTGATGCTCATCCAGTTCTGCCAATGCCTTGGGCAAGCCAGTTGCAAACGCCGGCAACGGAAACTGCTCACCGATTACCCCGGTGGAATACGGCAGGATCTGATCCTCAGCGCAACCAGCCGCATCGGCCAACAGGCGACAGCTGGCCAGACAGTTTTCCATGCCCTTCTTGCCGGTGCCCGCGTTGGCATAGCCGGTATTGATCATCAGGTATTTGGGTGCCCCTGCGGCAAGACGGCTTTTTGCCACCTGCACCGGCGCGGCGCAAAAACGGTTCAAGGTGAAAACTCCGCTGACACGGGAATCTTCACTCAGCTCCAGCACCACCAGGTCCTTGCGGTTGGCCTTCTTGATGCCAGCTTCAACAGCGGCAAGACGGATACCGGGGACGGGCAACCATTCTGTCTGTGTCATAACCATTCCTTGAAAGTTCAGCTACCAGCTCCTAGCGGCGAGCGACTAGCCATAATAACGAAAAGCACCGGTTTTCACCGGTGCCTTTGTCTTTCTCGTCGCTGAAAGCTCGTAGCTCGTAGCTCGTAGCTCGTAGCTCGTAGCTGATTCTATTCAATCTTGCCGTGGCACTGCTTGTATTTCTTGCCCGAGCCACAGGGGCAAGGTTCATTACGACCCACCTTTCGACCTTCGCGAACCACGGTCTTGGTACCGTCGGCCTGATTATTCTCGCCGGCCGTGCCATCAGTGCCCGGTTCCGGGGCTGCCTGCATCTTCATTTTTTCTGCCTGGCGGCGGGCCTCTTCCTGGCGCTGCTGCTCGAGGCGCTCCACTTCGTCATCACGTCGCACCTGGAAGCTGTGCAGCACGCGAATCAGCTCATGCTGGATCTGGTTGAGCAACCCCTGGAACAACTCGAAAGACTCTTTCTTGTATTCCTGCTTGGGGTTTTTCTGCGCATAGCCGCGCAGATGAATGCCCTGACGCAGGTGGTCCATGCTGGCCAGATGCTCTTTCCAGTGACGGTCGAGGATCTGCAGCATCAGGTGTTTCTCGATCTTGCGCAGGTCCTCGACGCCGATTTCCCCTTCCTTGCGCAGATAGTCCTGCTCCAGGGTTTCCACCAGCTTCTCGATGACACCATCGATATGCATCTGGTTGTCTTCGTTGAGCCACTGACCCACCGGCGCATTACACTGGAATTCCGCCTCCAGGGTTTTCTCCAGACCCGGCACATCCCACTGATCTTCCACGGAACCCGGCGGCAGATAACTGTGCACCAGCTCGGTCACCACATCATAACGAATGCCCTGCACGGAGGTGCGCAGATCGTCGGTTTCCAGAATCTGGTCACGCTGGGTGTAGATCACACGACGCTGGTCATTGGCCACGTCATCGTATTCCAGCAGGTTCTTGCGGATATCGAAGTTACGGCCTTCCACCTTGCGCTGGGCATTCTCGATGGCACGGGTCACCCAACGGTGCTCAATCGCTTCGCCGTTCTCCAACCCCAGAGAGCGCATCATGTTGCGGATGCGATCGGAGGCAAAAATACGCATCAGGTCATCTTCCATGGACAGGAAGAAGCGGGTATAGCCCGGATCACCCTGACGACCGGCACGACCGCGGAGCTGGTTATCGATACGGCGAGACTCGTGACGCTCGGTGCCGATGATATGCAGGCCGCCAGCTTCCATCACGGTGTCATGGTTGCCCTGCCACTCTGCGCGAATTTTTTCCGCTTCCTTGTCCGAGGGGGTATCCATGTGCTTGATCTGCTCTTCCGGGTTGCCCCCCAGCACGATATCGGTACCGCGACCCGCCATGTTGGTGGCGATCGTTACCGCACCGGGACGACCCGCCTGGGCAATAATCTGTGCTTCACGCTGGTGAAACTTGGCGTTCAGTACTTCGTGGGCAATCTTGTCTTTTTTCAGGCGCTTGGACAGATACTCGGACGATTCAATGGTCGCGGTACCCACCAGCACCGGGGCACCCTTGGCCACCGCTTCGCTGATTTCCTTGACGATGGCGTCGAATTTTTCTTCCAGTGTCAGGTACACCAGATCATTGGCATCCACACGAACCATGGGCCGATTGGTCGGCACCACCACCACATCCATGCCATAAATCTGACGGAATTCCAGGGCTTCGGTATCAGCCGTACCGGTCATACCCGCCAGCTTGTTGTAGAGGCGGAAATAATTCTGGAAGGTGGTAGATGCCAGGGTCTGGTTTTCCTGCTGGATATTCACCCCTTCCTTGGCTTCGATCGCCTGGTGAATGCCCTCGGACCAGCGACGTCCGGGCATGGTGCGGCCGGTGTGCTCGTCAACGATAACGATCTGGTTATTCTGGACAATGTAGTCCCGGTCCACATGGAATAGAGCGTGGGCCTTCAATGCCGCATGGACATGGTGAAGCAGCGCCAGGTTATGAGCTGCGTAGAGGCTTTCGCCCTGCTCCAGCAGAGCATTACTCACCAGCAGCGCCTCAATTTTCTGGTGACCGGTTTCCGTCAACTCGACCTGACGCTGCTTTTCATCAACAAAGTAATCGCCTTCCTGCTCTTCCGTCTCGGCGGTGAGATTTGGCATCAGCTTATTGACGGCCGTATACAGCTCGGAGGAATCGGCTGCCGGCCCGGAAATGATCAGCGGGGTGCGGGATTCATCGATGAGAATGGAATCAACCTCATCCACAATCGCATAGTTGAGACCACGCTGAACCCGATCTTCCAGGCGAAAGGCCATGTTGTCGCGCAGGTAGTCGAAACCGTACTCGTTATTGGTACCGTAGGTGATATCAGACGCGTAGGCCGCCCGCTTCTCATCGGTGGGCTGCTGGGAAAGAATCACACCGACACTGAGGCCCAGAAATTCGTAAAGGGGCCGCATCCAGTTGGCGTCACGCTCGGCCAGATAGTCGTTCACGGTGACCACGTGCACGCCTTCGCCGGACAGCGCATTGAGGTACGCCGCCAGGGTCGCGGTCAGGGTCTTACCCTCACCGGTGCGCATTTCGGAAATTCGCCCCTCATGCAGAGCGATACCGCCCATCATCTGCACGTCGAAATGGCGCATACCCATCACCCGGGTGGAGGCTTCCCGCACCACCGCAAAGGCTTCCGGCAACAATTCATCCAGGGTCTTGCCGTCCTGGAACGCCTGACGGAATTCGCGGGTCTTGAGCTGCAAGTCTGCTTCGCTGAGCTGTGTCAGCGCTTCCCCGTGGCTGTTGATCGTTTCGACCAACTTGCCCATGCGTTTCAGCTCACGATCATTCTTGGTGCCGATGATTTTTTTTACGATGGTACCCAGCATACAACTTCCGGTTCGGTAAAAAGTCAGGACAAACAGCCCGTTGGCGGCAAAGTGCTGGCCGCAAGGTGAGCCATTCTAAACACAATAAGATGAAGAGATAAGGTGGTATTCCCGGTTATCAAGGGTGCTCAACGAAAAACGGCCCCTACAAGGGGCCGTTTTTCGTCTGTTCTTTAACGTCGGGCGCGGTAAATATAGGGCTGAGGGTTCACCTGAGCGCCATTTTTAAGCACTTCATAATGAATGTGCGGCCCGGTAGAGCGGCCGGAATTGCCCACTTTGCCGATAACGTCCCCGGTGCGAACAATCTCACCCGGCTCCACCAGTAATTCCAGGGCATGACCATAGCGGGTGGCAATACCATTACCGTGGTTGATTTCCACCATAAGGCCATAGCCGGAGCGATCACCGGAATAAGTCACGACACCGGCGCCAGTGGCAATGATCGGCGTGCCTTCCTTGCCGGCAAAATCCACCCCTTTGTGCCAAGCCACACGGCCGGTGAAGGGATCAGAACGACGCCCGAAGCGGCTGGACATCCAGCCCTTGGCAAGAGGCCGGCCGGACAGGTAGGTCTGGTCTTCGATCTGCTTGCCGGCCAGCAGGTTTTCCAGAATTTCCAGCTGACGCTCGCGGCGTTCAAGGGTGTCCGCCATCTGGTTCACCGCTTCCATAAAGGAAGGCAGCTCGTAGCTGGCGCCCTCTTCCGAGCCTTCCGGCCCGCCGAGTCCTGGCACGGTACTGAAATCAAACTCCTCGCCATCAATATCTGCCACTTCCACCAGCCGCTCACCGAGCGCATCCAGTCGAACCAGTCGAGCCTGGGCCTGGGCCAGCTTCAGGGTCAGTGCCCGAAACTGCTCCTGGCTGAGGCGATCCAGCGATTCCAGGGCCTTTTGCTGTTCTTCCAGATGGGTGGAAAAACGTTCGGTCATTACCGGCGTATACTCGGGCTGGTCGTTAAGTTGCGACACCAGTAGGTAGCCGCCAACGCCCATCAGCACCGGCACTACCACCAGCACGGCAGCCAGTAACCAGGGCCAGTGTCGCGGAACCGGAAGTGTGCGCGAATGGCCACGCTTGCTGTTAATGACTAAAATATTCATAGATTCGTGTAACGCACCGACTAAAAATTAAGAATTTCAAATAGTTGCACTGGTTTTCTTGATTATTTTTTACAATTTGCAGGCTAGTCTAAGTAAAACCTATGAGCAAGACAACTTCGCCCAAAGCCCTGCTCGCCCTGCTGAGTGGTCATCCTACTCTCTCCGGCCTGACCAGGGAGGCCAAAAAGACTGCTCGCCAGGAGCCGGATACCGCAGCAGCCACCGATCCGCTTGACTGCCTGCCACCGGCACTGCGCGAGCGGGTCACTCTGGTGGAAGACAGCATGCGCTGGTTGGCCATTGCCGAAACCAGCGCTACAGCTCAGCTATTGCGTTTTCACCTGCCCAAACTGCAGCAGGCCCTGCCCGGCCAGCAGATCAAAATCGTGGTGGGCGGAAAACGCCAGATGCAGAATAGCAACGTCCGTGCCAACCAACAGGACAAGCCCAGATTGGCCAGGGAAAGTGCCAGACAAATCGCCGATCTGGCTGACACCATTGAGGACAAAGGCCTCAAGGCATCCTTGCAGCGGCTGGCCAGCCGCGGTGAATCAGAGTGAGCCAACCGTTGAAAGTTCAACGGTGAACAGCACCTTCAATGTCTGAATACCTGAACAGAGTGTGTGTAACAGGCAAGTGAAAGGGGGCTAACGCCGGGCATTACCGGATCGGTGTTGAAGCCCGGAACTCTGGCTAACACGCCTTCCCTGAAACGAAAAACCACCCGGCGGCGGGAGAACCGCCGGGTGGCAACAGGGTTTCGACGTTTCCAACTTGCTGCTGAGTACGGCTACTCCGCCGCCGCCAGCACCGGTCGCATGTAGGACACCGGCGCATCGGTGGCATCTTCGAAGGTCACCACCTCGTAGGAATCCTCCTGACGGAGAATCTCGCGCAGCAGGGCATTGTTGAGGGCATGGCCGGATTTGTGACCGATGAACTCGCCGATCAGGCTGTGGCCCAGCAGATACAGGTCGCCGATGGCATCCAGCATCTTGTGCTTGACGAATTCGTCCTCGTAACGCAGCCCGTCCTCGTTGAGGATGCGGTACTCATCCACCACGATGGCGTTATCGACACTGCCGCCCAGCGCCAGATTCTGGCTGCGCAGGAACTCGATATCGCGCATGAAACCGAACGTCCGCGCCCGCGCCACTTCTTTCACGAACGAGGTCGTGGAGAAGTCGATGCTGGACACCTGGTTTCGCTCTTCAAACACCGGGTGATCGAATTCGATGGAGAAGGTCACCTTGAAGCCATCAAAGGGAACGAAAGTCGCTGACTTGTCGCCCTCACGCACCGTCACTTCTTTCTTGATGCGGATGAACTTCTTGGCCGCTTCCTGCTCCTTGATGCCGGCAGACTGCAGCAGGAACACGAAAGGACCGGCACTGCCGTCCATGATCGGCATTTCCGGCGCGGACAACTCCACGAAGGCGTTATCGATGCCCAGTCCTGCCATGGCAGACAGGAAATGCTCTACCGTGCCCACCTTCACGCCATCCTGAACCAGGGTCGACGACAAAGTGGTTTCGCGGACGGCATCGGCAGACGCCTTGATCTCCACCACCGGGTCCAGGTCGACACGCCGGAACACGATACCGGTATCCACCGGTGCCGGGCGTACGGTCATGTAGACCTTTTCGCCGGTGTGAAGTCCCACGCCGGTGGCGCGGATCACGTTTTTCAGCGTTCGTTGTCTGATCATCAGTCTGTCACACAGCTGCGGGTATCCTGCAGGATACCGCTTTCCTCAACACAAAATTAGGGCGTAATTATACTGCAATGCCCTGATTTTGCACCCTTGGCGCCAGACCGTTAGTCGGCCTGGCGACGGAGGAAGGTCGGGATATCAATGAAATCCAGATCTTCCGCGGTGCTCACCGCCTGCTGACCACGGCCGCTGGCCGCCTGCTGGGCAGCGCGTTTGCGCTCCACTGCCGGGCGATCCAGGTCGCTGTAGTCCACTCGGCCATCCGCGGTGACGGGGGTCTGACGACCACGCACCACTTTTAGTTCCTGCTGGGCGGCGGCGCCCAGGCCGGTAGCAACCACGGTGACACTGATGCTGTCGCCCATATCCGGGTCGATGGCGGTGCCGATGATCACGTTGGCGTCATCGCTGGCCAGTTCGCTGACGATGTCACCCACCTCGGAGAACTCGTCCAGGGCGATGGACTCGTTGGCGGTGATGTTGATCAGGATACCGCGGGCGCCACGCAGGTCTACATCTTCCAGCAACGGGCTGGAAATGGCTGCCTGGGCCGCTTCTGCCGCCCGGCCTTCGCCGCTGGCAGTACCGGTACCCATCATGGCCGTACCCATTTCACTCATCACCGTGCGCACGTCAGCGAAATCCACGTTGATCATGCCCGGGCGAACGATCAGATCGGCAATCCCTTTTACCGCACCCTGCAGCACTTCGTTGGCCGCCTTGAAGGCGTCCAGCAGGCTGGTGGAGCCGCCGAGAACCGCTTGCAGCTTCTCGTTGGGGATGGTGATCAGGGAGTGAACGTGCTCTTTCAGCTCCTCGATACCTTCCTGGGCGGAGCGCATGCGCTTCTTGCCCTCGAAGGGGAACGGCTTGGTCACCACCGCCACGGTCAGGATACCCAGCTCCTTGGCGATCTCAGCCACCACAGGGGCGGCACCGGTGCCGGTGCCACCACCCATACCGGCGGTAACGAACACCATGTCAGCGCCATCCAGCAGCTCGGCGATGCGGTCACGGTCTTCCTGGGCGGACTGACGACCGATTTCCGGGTTTGCGCCTGCACCCAACCCCTTGGTCACCTGGCTGCCCAGCTGAATCACGGTTTTGGAGGAGGCATTTCGCAGTGCCTGGGC
>Ga0208835_100191_pt1 | contig 16450 bp, 23 predicted proteins | sample DeeseametaMP1374_FD_184190 | JGI IMG/M metagenome (GOLD analysis project Ga0208835, IMG submission 184190) | Marine microbial communities from the Deep Indian Ocean - MP1374 (SPAdes) | ecosystem: Environmental > Aquatic > Marine > Oceanic | place: South of Port of Lincoln, Great Australian Bight... | reverse complement strand
ATGTCACCCGTGACATGGGTGTCACCCGTCTGCGCCTCATTTGTCACCCGTCCCGCGTTGCATTTGTCACCCGTCCCTGCTCCATTTGTCACCCGTGTCAATTTGTCACCCGTGACATGGGTGTCACCCGTCGAAAGAGTAAGCAGGCGCTCAACATTGATCTGGTAGTGGCGAGTGGAGCCGGGCTTTCCGCCATACTGGTTGCCCACCACTTTCACCAGATCTAAGGTTTCCAGTTCGCGAATTAGACGCTTGCACTGGCGGTCGCTCACGCTAGCCTTTTTGGCGACCGCGGCAATCGAGGGATGACAGGAAAGACCGTCATCGTTGGCAAAGTCACACAGCACCAGGAGGACCATCTTTTGACTGGTCGGAAGGTCGGTACTGAATGCTTGTGACATCAGGCGAACACCCATCAAATCACCTACGCGTCTTGTACTGTTTCTTGCCCAGGGCGATGGCATCCTTGACAGCTTTGGATGCCCCCCCCCCGGCGACGCCAGCGGTTAACGGCGTCAGCCGCCACATAGCCCGCATCACGGTCGCTGTAACCAAGCTCCATGAATTGCTTGAAGGTGCTGTTGTAGAGAAAATCTTTCGCGTTCATAATCACCTCGCGTTCAACGCAAAAAGCCCGGTTTCGCCTTCCAAGCGCTGGGCTTTTTCTTTATCGGTTAACTGCTTCCAATTTGCTTGGGGCACGTGCCGCACCTTCCAGCTTCTCGATCTGTCCACGGATCACTCCGCGCACTGCCTGGATGCTGTCGCCCTCGTTCGCATAAGCCCGATCAATCACCTTCAGCTGCTCGATTGAGATCTTTTCCAAGCCATGGAACACCACGTCATTACGGATTCGGTCGGTGATGTTGTCGGCCCGGGCATTGGCCTCCCATGCGCAGAACTCAGCCTCAGCCATCTGGCGGGCTGTTCGGCTTGGGAAGATGGTTGCCACGGCGGCAGACTGATACGGCTCAGGAAGGGCCGGAATGAACGCCTCCAGCGCAAAGTCGAAGTGCAGCGGGGATTCCCGGCAGAACATTTTGCGGATGCGCTCGCAGGCCTGCTTTTCGTTGTGCGTGGGGATGTTCGGGCTCAGGTGGAACTCGGCCCAAGTCTTGGCAATCTCGATGGCCAGGCGGCTCTGGCAAACATCCCGGTCGCGGCCAATCGCATCCCAAATAGCGCCCAGCTTCTCGGTGGCCGTGCCGTGCCTTTGGATGCTCTGGGGTATCTCCCCCATTACTTTGCTGATTGCGTCCATCTAATCTGGCTCCATGGATGACTTACTTGCTGAAACGTATTTGCTGAATCTTCGGGCCCGACTGGGGCCGTGGTCCGTGCAGCGCAGAAACCGGGAGCTGTGCCTGTTGCGACTCAGGTACAGCGTAGCCCGGCTTCAGGCGGCGGATTCTTCGCTGTCCAATAACTCAAAATGGCGGAAAACATCGTCCAGGCTCACAGCCCCATGACTCTCAGCGGCAAGCGCCTTCATAAGTGCTGGCCGGGGGATGCGAGTTGCGCACTTGATGTGCCCGCGCAGGTATTTGCCGGTAGTGCCGCAACGCTCTGCGTAGGCATCTTGTTCGGCCTCTGACAGACCGCTGATGTATTTGGAAAGGGTCATGATTACCTCCGTAGACTCAGAATATAACCAATATGGTTATACCAAACAACACCTTTTCGGTTATTCACCAGAAAGGTTATTTACTGGGAAAATATGTGCTCACTTCGGAGGGCTCATGGATTCCAAAACTATCCGGTATAAAAATGCCCGCTTGCTGGTTCATGAAGCCGGCGGCGTTTCTGCTTTTGCTGAAAAGATTGGCAAACAGCAGTCCCAGGTGAGTGCCATTGCTGGCGAGAGCCCCGTAAAGGGTATTGGCCCAAAGATCGCCAGGCAGATAGAGGCTGCATTCCATAAATCTGAGGGCTGGCTGGATGTCCCGCACATTTACCTGTGGGAGGGCCGTCAAGAGCAGCAGTCTGCTCAGGCCAACGAGGAAGGGGCCAATGCAAAATGGCTGGGCGGGTTTGACCCGTGGGATGACGAGACGCCGCTTGGGGATGGGGAGGTAGAGCTGCCGCTTTACAAGGAAGTTGAATTGGCTGCCGGGTCTGGAACGCACGTTGTTGCTGAGAACAGCGGGAATAAACTGAGATTTTCTAAGCGAACACTAAAAAGTGCTGGCGTAGATCCTTCATCAGCTGCATGCGCCAGTGTTACTGGCAACAGCATGGAGCCAGTATTGTTGGAGGGGACGACAGTTGGCGTGGACACATCAAAGACCAGCATCAAGGACGGGGATATGTACGCGATCGATCATGACGGCATGCTCCGCATTAAGCTGCTTTACCGCATGCCGGGCAACAGCCTGAAGATTGTTAGCTACAACAAAGACGAATGGCCAGACGAACTGCTGGCGCCAGATGAAGCCCAGAAGGTCAGAATCATTGGTCGCGTATTCTGGTGGTCCACACTCAGATAATCCTGCCCAGGTAGTGAAGCCCGTCCCGTGCGGGTTTTTTTGTGCCTGTCATTTTGGGCCGACTTTCAACTTTCTCAAAATATAACCTTTTTGGTGTTGCCATGAAGATAACCTTTGTGGTTATATAACCATATTGGTTAACACAGCAGCCCGGAGCCAGACATGAGCCAGCCGAATGAACATCACCTTGCCGCTGCCAAGCGCTGGATTGAGAAAAACGGAATGCCAGCCACTGAGGAACAGCGCATCCAGATGGCGCACGAAGTTGTGGCCGAGGCAAACAGGGTTGTCGCTGATATGGCTGAAAAGGCCCTTCAGGCTCTGAGCGCTGCTCACGAAGACAGCAAGCACAACACCAGAACCCTTGAGGGCGACAAAGGTCGCGACTTTCTCAACACCATTTACCGGAAGGTGGCCGCGTAAGCGGTCTTGGGAGCCAGACATGAACTCAGCCCTCAGAAACCAGCAAGCCATGGCCAGCGCGCAAGCGGCGTATGACAACGCCCTGCCGGTGGACGATCTGGACTTCCTGGACGACGACAAAACCGACTTCGACCGGGAAGAGGAAGAGGCGCTGGCAGAAACCGGAGCTGGCCGGGTCATCGAACCGGAACAGCTGTGGGCAGCCCTTCGCCGCAAGCCTGAATTCCGGGCCGTTCTGGACACCGTAATCACCGAAATGATGGACGACGAGCGCTACCAGCAGGCCCGCGACGAGCGCATGAAGCTGGACGCACAACAACGGATGGAGCCGTAAGCCATGAGCGAATCAAAACGCATTGAGATTCTGAGCGAGCAGGCAGTGATTGACGCCAAGTCGCTCAGCCACGAATGGGTCAGCGTAAGAGCGGCAGAAGTGGCGCGCTTCACTTGGCACGGCAAGTGGGAAATGGCGCAGATCGAGTGGGGCGCGCTGAGCCTGACTTGTCTGACCATCAACCGGGCGCTGGCTCTGATTGATGCGGTCATTGCGCACAAGTTGGGCGTCTCTCGCATGGCGCCGCCGCCCCAGATCATCTATCCGCAAGCACCCCGGAGCGCCGCATGAGATACGGAACCATTGTTCTCGGTTCCGCCGTTGCTATGGCTCTGCTGGCCATCCTGTGCATGGCCGGGGAAATGGACTACCAGGACGACAAGCTGGAAGAGAAATCATCAGCAATCGAGTACTGCTGGCGGGTAAAGGCCGGAGTGCAGAGGGACTGGAAAACAGACATTAACTGCGCCGATCCGGTGCAAGTGGCAGGAGTGGAGTGATGCAGGAATTTAAGGGAACGCCGGGGCCTTGGAAGGCTTTCAACATGGTCAACGAAAGCGGCGATGCAATGACCCCGGAGGAAATAGGGGAGTACGTAAAGAACTGCGTCCTGAAGGGCGCCCCGGGGAGATTTCTATTCATCAGCGACCCTGAAACTGGTCTGGATATTTGCCATGTGGGAAACGGACCTTCAGGCCCCTATAACGCAGCCCTGATCGAAAAGGCGCCGGAGCTTCTGAGTGAGCTGCAAGAGACCGATAAAACGCTGTGCGCCCTGCAAGGAAATATCGCTGACGCGAACAAGTCAGAGCCTCGCTGGGATGGCATGTGGGACGAGATTCAGCAGCGACGCGATGCGATTAAATCAGTAATCGACGCAGCAACCAAACAACCCTAACGACAGAGCGCTGATCTGTTGTTTTGCGGGGTCCGCCCGCCTTTTATTCAAGGAGCAAAGGATGAACGCGATTGCACAGACCAACGGCTTCGCCTTGAAGCCAAACAGTATGCAGGAAGCCATGCAGATGGCGGAAATGCTGTCAGGCAGCGAAATGGTGCCGAAGAACTACCAGCGCAAACCACAGGACACATTGGTGGCCATGATGATGGGCAGTGAGCTGGGCCTGAACCCAATCCAGGCACTGCAGAACATCGCCGTTATCAACGGCAAGCCCGCCATCTACGGCGATGCCCTGCTGGCCCTGGTACAGAATCACCCGAAGTTTGGCGGCCATGAAGAGAGCTTTGACGAGCAGACCATGACCGCCACTTGCACCGTCTGGCGCAAGGGTGACGACAAGAAACACACCGTCACCTTCAGCCGCCAGGATGCCGAACACGCGAAGCTATGGGGCAAGCAGGGCCCGTGGCAGCAGTACCCCAAGCGGATGCTGATGTGGCGTGCCCGCGGCTATGCCCTGCGGGACAAATTCGCCGATGCCCTTGGTGGCCTGATTACGGTCGAAGAGGCGCGGGACATTCCAGAAGAGCGTGACGTAACGCCGCGAGAGGCCGAGCAGCACCAGCCCTTACCGCATTACCCGGCAGACGACTTTGAAGCCAACTTCCCGAAGTGGGCGCAACTGATCCAGGCGGGCAAAAAGTCCGGCAAGCAGATCATCGACATGGTGGCCAGTAAGGCGCCGCTGACCGAAGAACAGGCCCAGCAGGTGCTGGCCGTGGAGCAAGGGGAATAACCATGCAGATTCAAAACGTCACCCAGGGCAGCCCGGAATGGAAAGCCCTGCGCACCAACCACAACACCGCGTCTGAGGCTAGCGCGATGATGGGCAAGAGCAAGTACCAGACCCGCTCTGCCCTGCTGGAGCAGAAAGCCACCGGCATGGCCGAGGAAGTCACCCCGGCGCAGCAGGCCATCTTTGACCGTGGGCATGCTGCTGAAGCTGCTGCACGGCCTATTGCTGAGGAAATCATTGGCGAAGAGCTGTTTCCGGCCACCGCGCTGGATGATGACGGCATTCTGCTGGCCAGCTTCGACGGTGTGACCATGCTGGAAGACGTTATCTGGGAGCACAAGCTGATCAACGACACGCTGCGCTCGGCAACCGTGGAAACCCTGGAAGAGCATTACAAAATCCAGATGGATCAGCAGTTGCTGGTGAGCGGTGCCGAAAAGTGCTTATTCATGGCCAGCGACGGCACCGCCGATGACTGCAATCACTTCTGGTACGCCACGACGCCGGAGCGCTTGGCCGCTATCAAGGCTGGCTGGAAGCAGTTTGACGCCGATCTGGCCGATTACCAGCCGAAGACGAAAGAGCAACCGGCTACCGGTGCCACCACCGAAGACCTGCCGGCCGTATCGGTCCAGGTAAGCGGCGATCTGTCCATCGTGGACAACTTCGACCGGTTTGAGTCTGCCCTGAATCACTTTATTGACGAGGTGCTGATTGAAGATCCGCAGACCGACCAAGACTTTGCTGACCTTGAGCAACAGATCAAGACACTCAAGAAAGCAGAGGATGCGCTGGACGCCGCAGAGAACCAGCTTCTGGCCCAGGTGGAAGCGGTGGACACCGCGAAGAAGCGCAAAGAAATGTTGCACAAGCTGGCCCGCGATAACCGCCTGATGGCCGAGAAGCTGGTTAAGAGCCAGAAGCAGGCCATCAAGCTGGAAATCGCTCAGCAAGGCAAGCAGGCCATTGATGACCATTTCACTAAGGTCGAAAAGACCCTTGATGGTTATCGGCTGCCGAGCCCTCCCGGCAACTTCAACGAGGCCATGAAGGGCAAGCGCACCATCGCCACCCTGCGTGATGCCGCCGACAACGAAGTGGCCCGGGCAAAGATCGCCATCAACGAAGCCGCCGACCTGATCCGGGCCAACGCCAAGATCATTGCCGAGGCTGGCTGCGAATTCCTGTTCGCCGACCGGCAGCAGCTGGCACTGAAAGACAGCGAATTGGTGAAGCTGGAAGTCGAGAGCCGAATTGCGCGCCACAAGCAGGAAGAAGAACGCCGCCTGGAAGCTGAGCGCCAGCGCATCGCTGCCGAGGAAAAGGCCAAGGCAGAGCGTGAAGCGCAGCAGAAGGCTGATGCCGAGAAAGCCGCTCAGCAAGCTCAGGTCGCGCCCAAGCCTGAACCGGTAGCAGAGCAGCCCGCACAGGTGAAAAGCGAGCCCCGCGCCGAATACAAGGCCAAGGAAGATCCGATCCGCCCCAGCGACCAGGACATTTTGCGCGCTATCGCCGCCGAGTTTCAGGTGGACGTGCATACCGCCGCCGCCTGGGTTCTGGAAATGAATCAGCAGGAATTGGAACGGGTCGCCTAATTCATGGCCCCAGCGGGCGGTGGGCAACACCCGCAGCCAGGGCGCCCGGCTCCTTGCCCCCTCTCAACCACGGAAGGCCGTGGGGATAGTTAAGGCGCGAGGGGAGTGAAATTCAGGGTGTGACCTGGCCGCCTTGCCCGGGCGCTAAACGGGCATGAACAACGGCACAGGAGAACAACATGGATCTGGTTTTGATCTTCCTGCTGTGCCTCTGGTTTGGCTGGCCGCCGCCTACCGGTCAGCCATTTGAGAGCGCGGACCACCGGGCGGAACTGGTGGCAGCTATCAACACAGAGGCAACCGCACTGGGTTGGACAGTGTATGGAGCGTAGGCAAGTGAAAAAAGATGCGGTGCGGCGCTGAGAAAACGGAGAAGCGCTCAAGAGTCCCGGAAATATGGTCCGGATTATGCGGACGGAAGCTCTGAGTACAAACAGACATTATACCCGCTGCCGGGGATCGTGCGGGTCAATGGCCCTGAGCGATTTGTGCGAACAAACCGCAAGCCGGAGTGGCGACCGGCCACCGCATCCATTCAGACAACGGAGAGAGCATGAATATTCTGACCTTCACAACCCGATTCGGGCAGGACGCAGAAATGAAGTACACGCCGGCAGGCAAGCCAATCACTACAGTGCGCTGCCCGGTGGATTCTGGCTGGGGAGACAACAAGCACACCAGCTGGTTGACCGTGGTGCTGTTCGGCGAGCGCGGCGAAAAGCTGTGCCCTCACATGCGCAAAGGCGGCAAGGCTACGATCTCCGGCGAACTGCGTGTGCGTGAGTTTGAGCGCAATGACGGCAGCAAGGGCACCAGCGTTGAGGTCATCATGCGCGAGATTGAGCTGCAGGGTGATGCGCCAAACAGTGGCCAGCAGGCACATCAGCAGAACCAGGCACCGGCTCAGGGTGGCGGATTCCAGCCCCCGGCAGACGATTTTGACGACTCGGTGCCGTTCTAGCGGCGCTGGCATTGCGAGAGACAACGGCCTTTGTGGCCAGGGAGACTGACAAGTGAACGCAATTGAGCTGATAGCAGCCCTGAAGGGCGCGGACGAAGAAACGGCGATGGAACTGGTTGAGCGGCTTCAGTGCGGAGAGATTGACTGCTCAGTATTGCCCACCGGTAAAGATAATGCAGTCCTGCAGGCCCAGATATGGGCGCAAGAAGCACGCACCCAGAAAGGGATCGTTGAGGAGATCGGCAAGCTGGTGGGCTGCGCCAACGACTGGGAAATGGTCGACGCCATCAAAGCCGCCCTTAGCGCCAATGGTGGGGAGGTGGAGCCGGTGGCATGGGTAGTGTTTGCCGATAACGGGAATATCAGAATCTGGGGCCGGGAGAAGCCGGAAGCCTTCCCGGATGCTGCGCCGCTGTACTTGAGTCCAACTGTCAAGAAATCCTTGACAGTCCAGAGTGAGCCCATTGGTTATGTGGACCCCGACAGCCTGAATGACTATCGGGCAGGTGACAGGTTGCACATCCCCGTTTATCGCCCAGATGCGTCGGCAGAATGGCAATCTGGCATCCCTGTGTATCTCCACCCCGCCCCGCCATCTGTTGCGGTACCGGAGCTGAACGGGGAGCCACCAGTCACTATTCTTGGCGTGCTTTCCAGTTATGCCCGGCCATCGTTAAAAGAGAATGGGGTCAGCGATCAACAGGTTGACGCGTGGTTTCAAGGGCTCAAAAAGCTACTCGCCGCCGCCCCATCCCCCGACCATATTGCCGACGCCGGGAAGGTGGTGCCCATTGGCTATCTAACAAATCAAGCCGTTGCCCGTTTGCAAAGCGATAAACGCCTTAATGGCGAGCACCTTTATGCCTTTAAACCGGACGACCTGAGTAAGTTCCAAGCTGTCTGCCTTGCGCCAACTGTCAATGAATCCTTGACGATTGAGGACTTCAACGGAATGTGCCGGATAGTTGAGGCAGTTTCACAAATGACAGACGGGTTCGCCATTGACCAGTGCCACATAGACCGCGCACGGGAAATAGTTCAGGACGCCACCCGCCTCCGCACCGCTGGCGACGAGGGGGAGGCGTGATGATGAAAGGATGGATGAACATGCTGTTAAACAAGCACGCCAGAAGCCTTAAAACTGGTGCCCTGAAGCACAATATCAAATGGGATACCGCTATCGGCGCCGCCTATCGGGGATTACTAACGTGGCTGGGGCTGAGGGCTATGCGATTTTCTCGCTGGTGTTTTCGGAAGTCTGTCAGTCGCTGTACATGGTGCGGCGCAAACTGTGGACTCGATTCGAGCATATCCCCCAAAGGGCTGCGCTGCACTGGATGCACTGACAAGCCCCACCCATAACGGAGGTGACGACCATGAGTGATTCAGTGAGAGAGGCGTTTGAGGCGCTGGAAAATCTACGCAAGTGGGCAGACGACCACCCTGCTGGCATTGAGGATGAAGTCGAAACATGGCACTCCGCAGTGCAAGCCGCCCTTAGCGCCAATGGTGGGGAGGCTGTCACCCCGGTCTGGGACAATAAGGTTCTGGTTAGTAACATCGTCCGCGCCTTCTGGCGGCGAATCTATACGTGCAAGGACAGATACCCCGCGAAAGAGCTTCCGAGAGAGGTGCCTATAGAGCTGTACTGCGCGATGAGTACAGCCCTGATGCACTTGGGCAACGAATCACTGAACCCGAAACACCCCGCCCCGCCATCTGTTGCGGTGCCGGAGGGGTTCTGCCTTGAGCGGGGCCACCGGTTGCATTACGCCCGGACCGGGGAGGTGTGCATCTGCCCGAAGTATGTTCGCCACCCGAACTGTGACCGTGCAGAGATGGACGAGACGCTGCCGATAGCAAACCCGTGGCTCACCACCGCCCCTGCGCCCGACCATTCCGGTGAGGCCGATATGGCGGATGATCTGCCGCGCATGTGGGACCAGTCAGACCTTTCTGGTGGTGAGACTGATGCGCGGCCACCGAAGCACCACACGCTCAAAACTGACCCGTCCGTGTATGACCGTTCCGCTGCTGGCCGCAAGCCGTGGGAAATCCGGCTGAACGACCGTGATTATCAGGTCGGCGACACCGTCACTCTGCAAGAAACCGTGTTTAGCGGCGCACAGATGCGTGAAGGCGCTGCGCTCGGATTTACCGGAAAAGAGCTGTGCGGCCAGATCACCTACGTTCTGCGCGGCCCCAAATACGGTCTTGCCGACGGCTGGTGCATCTTCTCCGTTGAGACCGACCATATTGCCGACGCCGGGAAGGTTGTGTGGGCCGTCATCGACCGCAACAACCAGATAGCTTTTTCGGTGACTCCAGACGATGAGTACAAAGAAGAGTGGGCCGTTTCATTGTGCCACGAACACATCAATGAAGCCGTTTCAGATGGCATTGAAGGCGCGGCTAACTGGGTTGTCCGTCCCTTGACCATCGGTAATGCCTCCCCCTCTGTGCCGGAGAACGAGATTGAACGGGCCAAGGCGATTGGTGGGCGCGATGCATTGCTGATGATGGCAAAGCGGCATCTCTCAACCGCCGAGACACATAGCAACATCACAGCAAAAATAACATGCCAAAAACTTGCTAAAGCTTGCCAGCAGCAAGCCGGCCGCCTCCGCACCGCTGGCGACGGGGGGGAGGGGGTATGAGCATGAAGTATATCCGCCACACTTACGGCGTGCCGGTGAAGCGGGGGATGCGGGTTCGCATACGGGCGTTCGACGGATGGACGGATGGACGGGTAACAAGCGCCACACATTATGTTGTGGTAGCTCCAGATCAATGGCCGAATGCGAGGCTCCGCTATCACCCCACAGACTACAATTTTATTCGGTATCAGGGTGACGGCCCCACCCATAACGGAGGTGAGAGCGACCATGGATAAGCTGAAGCCGTGCCCAAACTGCGAAAACCTAAAGCATCCTGATTTCCCCTGTATTCGCTGCTATCCGCTAAATCCTGTGTTTGTGCGAAGACCGGCGAGCAATACGAATACAGACACCGCCCTCGCAGCGGCTGAGGCGAGGATTGCGGAGCTGGATAAGAAGGCGACTATGTACGCTGAGCTGCATGAAGATGCGACAAAAGCGGCGGCTGCTTACTACGAGCGCATCGATAAGCTGGAGAAGGCGCTGGAGCCGTTTGCTAATGAACCCGCTGTGAATAGATGGTTCGCCTACAGCGATGACTCGCACCTGTTTATCTACCCGACAGCGAAGAATCCAGTAGGGAGTCATTTCACTATCGGCGACCTACGCCGCGCCGCCGCCCTGCTCAAGGAGAAGGAGTGAGATATGAGTGAGTCCATCGTACTGACCGATGAGGAGCTGGTGGAGATTACCCGCCGCGTCCGGCCATCAGCCCAGCAGCGATGGCTGGCTGATACCTACGGCATCAATGCCGAGCGCCGGGCGGACGGCTCCCTATCTGTTCCCAGGCAGCTGTACTATCAGAAGGCAGGCATTCGGGTCACCAAGAAGCAGCCGGAAATGAGGTTCTGACATGGCCCCAAGAAAGCGCACCAAGCCAGAAAACCGCAGGTTGCCCCAGCGCTGGGAGTGGCATGGCGGGAAGATTTACTACCAGATCCCGCCCGCTCTTGCCGGCCACCCGGCATTCAACGGGAACAGGCGTCGCTTTCTGCTGGGCGAAACCTTGTCATCCGCCCACCGAAAGTGGGCCGAGGTGCAGGCGCAGTTTGACCTGCCAACACCGAACGACATGGCCGCGCTCATCAAGCGGTTTCGCGAGGAGGAGGTGCCGAAGAAGCGCCCCACCACGCAGACCGGCTATCTGCGCTCGTTGGGAAAGATTGAGGGCGTGTTTCAGGAGTTTCACCCGGGGCAGATCAGGCCCAGCCACGCCTACGCGCACGCCGACCGGGTGAAGGGTGGCAAGCACGATGTGCGGGTGCTCTCTGCCCTGCTCTCCTTCGCCGTTCGTATCGGCATGATCGACCACAACCCCCTGGTGGGCCAGGTGAAGCTGGAGGGCGCCAAGCGGCGGTCCTATGTGACTGATGAGGAGCTTGCCCGGTTCTATGCGGTGCTGCCGCGAAAATGGCAGCTATATGTGGAGCTGAAACTGGAAACCGGCCTGCGCCAGTCCGACCTGCTCCAGCTCACTGCTCAGAGCATCACCCCTGACGGGCTGTTTCGGGCCACGCAGAAGACCAGCAAAGACCTACTGTTCACCTGGACACCAGAAGTCAGGGCCATCATCGAGGAGCTGCGAGCCCTGCAGCAGCCTGTCGGAAGCATGTTCCTGTTCGCCACCCGCACCGGGCAGAGCTACTACAACCCGGAGACAGGCCGGGCCGATGGCTTCCAGTCAATGTGGCAGCGCTGGAAGAAGAAGGCCGGCGTCAGCTTCACAGAGCACGACCTGCGCGGCAAGGCAGCCTCAGACGTTACCCGGGAAGAAGCGCAAGCCGCGCTCGGGCACACCAATGCCGCCATGACTGACCGGTATAGAACGGCTCCTGACAGGGTGAAGCCATTGGGTATATCATCCCGCCTAAAGCCAAAAAAACAATGACTTAGCCGCTGTAAATCGGATTAAATATACCCAATAAATAGCATCATAACCCTTTGATTGCATTATGGATTGTTACGATTCTGGCAAATGACTGTTAATCATTGGGTCGCTGGTTCGAGCCCAGCAGGCGGAGCCAAATAGAAAGGGCTTACCCATCGGGTAGGCCCTTTTTCTTTGCCCCAATGATGGGTCGCCCTGCGGTCGACAGTTAATCATTGGTGAATTCAGCGAATTCACCTAGTTCGAGCCCAGCAGGCGGAGCCAAATAAGAAAAGGGCCTACCCATCGGGTAGGCCCTTTTTCTTTGCACCAATGATTGGTCGCCCTGCGGTCGACGGTTAATCATTGGTGAATTCAGCGAATTCACCTGGTTCGAGCCCAGCAGGCGGAGCCAAATAAGAGAAGGGCTTATCCATCGGGTAAACCCTTTTTTTGTCTCAGGGTTTCAGCAATCGCGGTCGAACGACCGCTCCCACAGTGACTCTGCAGCCTCAAGCCTTGCTGGGGGAGCGGTCGTTCGACCGCGAAACCCGCTCAGCCCTTAAACCCCTCCGGGTTTCGCTCCTGCCAACGCCAGTGATCCTGGCACATAGCTTCAATGCCACGCTCGGCTTTCCAGCCCAGTATGTTTTCCGCGTAGGCGGGGTCCGCATAGCAACTGGACACATCACCCGGCCGACGCTCGACGATGTCATACGGCACCGCTTTCCCTGAGGCCTTTTCAAAAGCTGCGATCATTTCCAGTACGCTGTAACCTCGCCCGGTGCCCAGATTCACCGTCAGCAAGCCCCCCCTGTCTTCCAGCGCAGTCAACGCCGCCAGATGGCCCTGAGCCAAATCCATGACGTGAATATAATCACGCACACCGGTGCCATCCGAAGTGGGGTAATCTCCGCCAAACACATTCAACTTCTCTCGCTTGCCAACCGCCACCTGGGCAATAAAAGGCATGAGGTTATTGGGGATTCCATTGGGATCTTCCCCAATTTCACCGCTTTCATGGGCACCGGCAGGATTGAAGTAACGTAGCAGCGCGAGCCGCCAGCGGGGATCGCTGCGATAGAGATCACGCAACATATCCTCGATGTGCAGCTTGGTCGCCCCATAAGGGTTGGTCGCGCTTAAAGGAAAATCTTCCAGTATTGGCACGCTGGCCGGATCGCCATAGACCGTTGCCGAGGAGCTGAACACCATGGTCCTCACGCCGGCAGCCTCCATGGCATCCAGCAATCGCAACGTACCGGTGACATTGCAATCGTAGTAACGCAAGGGCTCGTCAACAGACTCGCCCACCGCCTTCAGCCCTGCAAAATGAATCACCGCACCAATATCATGATCAGAAAACAGGGTTTTCAGGCAATCTTCGTCACGAATATCGCCCTCAATCAGAAGCACTTTTTTGCTGGTCAGCGCCTCCACCCTTTTCAGGCTCTCCACACTACTGTTGCTGAAATTATCCAGCACCACCACATCGAAGCCTGCTTCCAGTAGCAGGAGCACGGTATGAGAGCCGATGTAACCGGCGCCGCCGGTAACCAGAATACGTTCCATGGTCTCGTCCTTAAGTCAGGCTGCAAATCAGGGCTATGGTCACACAAAGCGGAAGGAGAGTCAGGCAGGAAGGATGTAGAAACGTTGCCGTCGCAGGTGATAGCAAACAACCGCTCCCACAGAAGCCATGAATCTCAGAATCAGGCTTTGCTGTGGGAGTGATCATCCTGTTGCGATCAACCCGGAACGTTAGACAATAGCCGCGATCAGTTGCTTCACGCAGGCTTCGATATCGTTCTCGGCGGTGTTCACCACCAGCTCCGGCTTCTCCGGCGCCTCATAGGGGCTATCGATACCGGTGAATTCCTTGATGATGCCCTGGCGTGCCTTCTGGTATAGGCCCTTGGGATCGCGCTTCTCGCACTCTTCCAGCGGCGCGTCCACGAACACTTCAACAAACTCACCGTCTTCGAACAGCTCACGGGCAGAATCACGGTCAGCGCGGAACGGGCTGATAAACGCCGTCACCACAATCAAGCCTGCATCCACCATCAGTTTGGCCACTTCGGACACCCGACGGATGTTCTCGGTGCGATCTTCATCGCTCATGCCCAGATTCTTGTTCAGACCATGACGCACGTTATCGCCATCCAGCAGATAGGTATGCTTACCCTGCTCGGTCAGCGCCACTTCCAGCGCATTCGCCAGCGTAGACTTGCCAGAACCGGACAGACCGGTCAGCCAGATACACTTGGGCTTCTGGCCCTTGACCTTGGCACGGTCATCCTTGGTCACATTAGACTCATGCCACACAACGTGGGCTTTGGATTCGTTCGCTTTCTCTTGGTACGGTGATTTCTCAGACATGCGAGATTCCTTCAGTTTCAAGTTGCAAGTTTCAAGTTGCAAAAAAACAACCGTCAACCCTTTGTAATGTCATGCCTCATACCACGAATCATGGCATGCAGCATTCTCGACAGCTCTTCTGATTCCTGAAGCCACTTTGCTGCGACTTCGGGCTCCAGGTAACCAATTTGTTGGCCAATATGGACTGTGTGCGCAACTCACCCACAGACCCCTTTGCATAGCTCCAGAATCGAGCTCTCTCCTTGCTGGAATCCCGCTCAAAACCTTCGGCGATATTGCTAGGCACCGACAAGGCCGAGCGGGTTATCTGATCCCGAAAGCCAAAATCCCTAAGCTCTCTCAAATAACGATACAGCTCTACACATAATGCAGAGGATCGACGCCAAATACTCAGCTCCTCAAAGCGCACCCCTCGCTCCTTACAAAATGACTCGTCCCTGAGCCACGTTTTGTTTCCCTTGCAACTTTCAACTTGAAACTTGCAACTAAACGGGCGCTACAGGGATCAGCACCCAAATCATCAACCGCCTCCGCTAGAACCCCCAGACAAGTGGAATCACGGTCAACGTAATCACCGCCACCACCACACTCATCGGAAAGCCGATCTTCAGGTAATCGCGGAAGGTATAGCCGCCTGGGCCCATTACCATCAGATTGGTCTGGTAGCCCAGTGGGGTCATGAAGCTTGCTGAGGCGGCAAACATGACGGCGACGATGAAGGGCATGGGGCTGACGCCCAGCTGCTCCGCCACGCCAAGGGCGATGGGGAATACCAGCACGGCAGCGGCGTTGTTGGTGATCATCTCGGTGAACATGGCGGTCAGCAGGTAGACAATCACCAGCGCCAGCCAGGGGGACAGCCCGCTGTCCGGGATCACCTGTTGCACGATCCAGGCGGCAGCGCCGCTGCTTTCCATGGCGCGGCCCAGCGCAAAAGATGCCCCGATCACCACCAGCACCGGCAGATTCACGCTCACGTTCATGCGCGAGCGGTTTACCGTTACACAGCGCGTTACCAGCAGCAGGCCCGCGGCCAGCATGGCCGCTTCCAGGGTAGATGCCAGCCCCAGTACATTGGCCATCACCATGGCCACCAGCACCCCGACAGCAACCGGCGCGCGGCGAAAATCCGGCGGGGTGGAATCCTTGAGCGGACTGACCAGCATGAAATCCCGACGGTAGCGATACTGCTCTACAAACTGCTCGCCGGTTTCCAGCAGCAGGGTATCCCCCACTTTCAACACCAGCTCCCCCACCTTGCCAGGCAAGCGCTGGCCACTGCGGCTGATACTGAGAATGGCGGCCTGGTAACGGGTACGGAAGCCGGTTTCCTTTACGGTCTTGCCAATCCCCGGAAACTCCGGGCTCAACACCACTTCCACCAGATGCCGCTGGTGATTGTTCAGCGCCAGCTTGTGCGCCCCGCCATGGGCCGACTGCAGGCCATTGATTCGCTGCAATTCCCGGGCACACTCTGGCACCCCCACAAAGGCCAGCAGATCCCCTTCCTGCAGGGTCATCTCCGGGCCTACCGCCGGGAACAGACGCTCGCCACGCTGAATCTCGGTGAGATAGCCATAAGTCAGATTACGCAACCCGGCATCCTGAATGGAGCGCCCCGCCAGCGGGCTGCCTTTGCCTACCAGCATTTCCACATGGTATTCGCGGGCATGCTCCCACTGCTCCACCATGCCCTCACGCTCAGGCAACAGAAAACGGCCAACCAGCAACAGAAACGCCGAGCCGCCCAGCAACACCGGAATGCCCACCCAGGCCACATCAAAGATTCCGAAGGCCTCCATGCCCCTTTCCTGCACCAGACCATCCACCACCAGGTTGGTACTGGTGCCGATCAGGGTACAGGTGCCACCGAGAATGGCCGCATAGCTGAGCGGCAACAGCAGCTTCGACGCAGACAGACGCAGGCGCTGGGCCCACTCCTGCACCGCCGGAATCATCATTGCCACCACAGTGGTGTTATTCAGGAAGGCACTCAGCAGCGAGGCGGGCGCCACCAGCCGCAACTGGCTGGCAAACACGGATTTCGGCTG
>Ga0208835_100180_pt1 | contig 16909 bp, 17 predicted proteins | sample DeeseametaMP1374_FD_184190 | JGI IMG/M metagenome (GOLD analysis project Ga0208835, IMG submission 184190) | Marine microbial communities from the Deep Indian Ocean - MP1374 (SPAdes) | ecosystem: Environmental > Aquatic > Marine > Oceanic | place: South of Port of Lincoln, Great Australian Bight... | reverse complement strand
GTGGACGCCAAGCAACATCATCAGCGATGCCATCGACCCCATCCGCGAGCAGGTAGGCACCGACGAGGTGATCCTGGGCCTGTCCGGCGGGGTGGATTCCTCCGTGGTGGCGGCGCTGCTGCACAAGGCCATTGGTGACCAGCTCACCTGTGTGTTCGTGGACAACGGCCTGCTGCGTCACCAGGAAGGCGACCAGGTCATGGAAATGTTCGCTGACAACATGGGTGTGAAAGTGATCCGTGTCGATGCGGAAGACAACTTCCTGGGCAAGCTTGCTGGCGAAGCGGACCCGGAAAAGAAACGCAAGATCATCGGCAACACCTTCATCGATATCTTCGATGACCAGGCCAGCAAACTGAAGAACGCCAACTGGCTGGCCCAGGGCACTATCTACCCGGACGTGATCGAGTCCGCCGCCAGCAAGACTGGCAAGGCCCACGTGATCAAGAGCCACCACAATGTGGGCGGCCTGCCGGAAGACATGAAGCTCAAGCTGGTCGAGCCCCTGCGTGAACTGTTCAAGGACGAAGTGCGCAAGATCGGCCTGGAGCTGGGCCTGCCCTACGACATGGTCTACCGCCACCCCTTCCCGGGGCCGGGGCTGGGCGTTCGCATCCTCGGCGAAGTGAAAAAGGAATACGCCGACACCCTGCGTCTGGCGGACCACATCTTCATTGAAGAGCTGCGTGCTGCGGGTCTCTACCACAAGACCAGTCAGGCCTTCGCCGTGTTCCTGCCGGTGAAATCCGTAGGCGTGGTCGGCGATGCCCGTCGCTACGAATACGTGGTGGCCCTGCGTGCCGTGGAAACCATCGACTTCATGACCGCCCGCTGGGCGCACCTGCCCTATGATTTCCTGGAGCTGGTCTCCAGCCGGATCATCAACGAGATCCCCGGCATCAGCCGGGTGACCTACGATATTTCGTCCAAACCACCGGCGACGATTGAGTGGGAATGATTCCACGTCTGGCACTGGCTGGCATTCACAAGCAGTAAACCTCTATTAACCCATTGATATCAATGGGTTTTTCTTTATTTTTTCTGGCAATGTCAGGCACTCCCTAGCACCCTCAAGCAAACTTTTTTCATGGTATTTTTGATGGTATTGTTCGAGCTGATACCGCGACCTCAAAGAAATACCATGCCATGAATTTTGGAGTAGTCATGGTATCGAAAATCACTAATATGCTGATATTAAAGGAAATATAGGCGAAAAATACGGCATGTTTGATCATGGTATTAAGGACGAGAAAAGGAGGATTAGCCATGCTGACCGATTCTGTCCATGTACCCTGACGTCAATGTCTTCCTGCAGATCTTCGCCAACCCTGGCGAACATGACGCCAAGCGCATGCTGTTGAATATGATCACAACCAGTCTCTATCTGGGATTGCCGCTGCTGTGGAGTGGGATGATGGCGTGGGCGGGGGTGAATATAGGGCGCTCTATCACTGCAGCTACTTCCCCGCTCGCAAGGCCTGCTGATGATGCAGGAAGGCAGGGCGGCAGTTTGGGTAAAATGGCCGTCTCAAAAGGGATGAAGAAGAAATAGGGAGCTGTTACAAGTCCTCCTCATACCAGCCATCTGGATCAGCTCCAGAGTCCATACGTCCAGTACGAAAATTGTGCTCCCCAAATCGGTCTGAGCCATCTCCTAAGGGACGGTCTTCGCTTTCGTCGTCATCGGCGCTGAATAGAATGCCCACAGCGGTTACGAGCAAAGCAGCACTGGCTCTGAGGATATTGGCAATGCGGTTGACAGTATTCATCGGCAGACTCCACCTGCGGGTTACTCCAGCTCAGATTTAAGTATAGCGCCGTTGGACAAAAAAACTTAGCTCAGCCACTCAATCCTGACGGGGTGGGCCTCAAGTCAATATTTGCAGTTCTGGCGCTTAATGGAAGTATCCGTTGATTGATCTATGTCAATCATCAAGGGCGTTATGTTTGAACTTTCGAGAGAATAAGGTATCTTTCCTAATGTTAATATAACCATTTGCAGATTATGTGGCTTAGCAGATTCAGATTTTACATGGCGATCTTCGCGTTACTGGCTTTTACCAGCCAGTCGTTTGCTGCTGCGAAATTGCCCTGCCACAAGATGAGTCACGAACCTGATGTTCCAGTAATGACGGGGGCAATGGATCATGGAAGCCATACCAAGGCAAACAATATCCAGATCAATAATGCCCTTACGGCTGATGCCGCTGATTGTTGCAGCCAGGATCACTGCTCTCAGCTGGATTGCATCTCTGCAAGCGTTGCGGTGGTGAGTACACTGTCGCCGTTTTCCGTCCAGTTTTCTCAAACCCTCAATACAGCGTATTCGGTTTCCTTCCTCTCCCAGGCAGCTTCCTCGCTGTTTCGCCCCCCCATTTCCCGCTGAAGTAGGGTTGGTACGCCTGAAATTCAGGCGTCTGACGACTCGATAAGCGGGAGATCAAAACTCCCATAACGTATGTTTAAAACGCGCCATCGCTACGAGCGCGTTCACTGCAACTCTTGATTGGGAGTCATCATGAAGCCGTTACATACCTATCTGCGCTTTCCGGCGCTGATCGTATTCCTGTTATTTCTTACCGCTTGTTCCGAAAGCGAAAATCACGCAACTAAAAGCGCAACGATTGCCACGTTGGATGTTTATAAAAGCCGCACCTGTCAATGCTGCCAGCAATGGGTTCACCATATGGAAGATGTTGGTTTTGACACAAAAACCCACCACCCGTCGGACTTGAATCGCATTAAAAATGACTATGGCATAGCACCTGAGTTCCAGTCCTGCCATACAGCAGTGACGAGTAACGGTTATGTGTTCGAAGGCCATATCCCTGCGCGCTTTGTTCAGCAGTTTCTGGAAAACCCTCCCGATGACGCCATCGGCCTTAGTGTGCCTGGCATGCCGGCAGGCAGTCCTGGTATGGAGATGGGTGACAGGTTTACGCCTTACAAGGTATGGCTGCTTAAAAAAGACGGTTCGGCTGACGTGTTTGCATCTGTGAATAGTCGCGATCAGCAATAGGACATATAACGATGAACATTCAATGGGTATTTTTATTGTTTTTGCTGGTGGGGCTTCCTGTATTTGCGCAGAGCCCGGCTAATACGTTGAGTCTGGATGAGGCCATCGCCCATGCCATTGCCACGGATCCCTGGCTGAACGGTAGCCGGCACCGCGAAGACGCTTTGACCAGCGAATCAATTTCAGCATCGACGCTTCCAGACCCCAAGGTCAGCCTGATGGCGGCTAACTTTCCTACCGATAGCTTCGATATCAACCAGGAGCCTATGACGCAGCTCACTGTAGGTGTTAGTCAGATGTTTCCTCGCGGCGATAGTCTGGCGCTGTCCAGCCGTCAGAAACAGGAGTTGGCGGAACAGGAGCCATTGCTCAGGCAGAATCGCCAGGCCAAGGTAGCGGCTACTGTCTCGCAGCTGTGGCTGGAAGCATTCAGGGCCCAGGAGAGCATTCGATTGATTGAGCGGGATCGCTCGCTGTTTGAACATTTGGTGGATGCAACCAAAGCGAGCTATTCGTCGGCACTGGGACGTGCCCGCCAGCAGGATATTATCCGGGCCCAATTGGAGCTTACCCGGTTGGACGATCGTTTGACGGTGCTGCGGCAACAGTCGGAGTCAGCCCAACAGCGTTTATCCGAATGGATCGGCGGTCGCGCCCGTCTGCCGTTAGCGCAGCTTGTGCCCAGCCAGTACGGTGATGAGCCGACGTCGGTGGAAGGCCAGCCGGATAATGATCGTTGGCTGTATGAACAGGTCAATCGGCACCCAGTCTTGCTGGCACTTGATCAAGGTATTGATGCCATGGAGACCGGGGTCGAATTAGCGCGCCAGAAATATAAACCTGAGTGGGGTCTTTCCGCCCAATACGGCTATAGGGACGATGATCCCATGGGTCGCGACCGCGCTGATTTGTTCTCTGTCGGTGTGACCTTTGACCTGCCGCTTTTCACCGGCAAGCGACAGGATAAAGACGTCAGTGCGGCCACTTCTCGGGCCGAGGCCTTGAAAACTGACAAGTTACTGATGGCGCGAAAGCTGATGGCGAACCTGGATACGGCCTTGGTCCAGCTACAGCGTCTGAATGATCGTCGCGCGCTCTACGCCGAGCAGTTATTGCCGCAAATGTCAGAGCAGGCCGAAGCTGCCCTGGCCGCCTACAACAACGACGACGGCGACTTTGCCGAAGCGGTGCGCGCCCGCATTGCTGAGTTAAATGCCAAGATCGACTTTTTAACGATCAGGATTGATCGGCTGAAGATGATTGCCGAGTTGAATTACCTCTTGTCCAAAAATGGTTCAGAACCGTTTCCCGCCACCAGCAGTAACCACGCGCAAGGATTAACCCCATGAAGATTCAATTGAATAAATCTTTTTTCATTACAGTTGCCTTGTTGATTGCGACAGCGACCCTTGCGCACTATTCGGCCCTATGGCGTATGAAAGGGACCACGGGCGGTGATGACGTTGCAGCCGAGAAAAAACCACTCTACTGGGTCGCGCCGATGAATCCCAATTACAAGCGCGACAAACCGGGTAAATCCCCTATGGGGATGGATCTGATACCAGTGTATGAAAACGCGGGCGGCGATCAGGAGATTGGCACAGTCACCATCTCTCCCGATGTGGTCAATAACCTCGGCGTACGTACAGCGCCTGCCACTCGGGGGCAGCTGGACGTCTCTGTCAATACCGTGGGCTATGTGCAATATGATGAAGACCGTCTTGTTCACATTCATCCACGGGTAGAAGGCTGGATTGAAAAACTCCATGTCAAAGCCGCCGGAGATCCGGTCACTCAAGGCGAACCGCTCTATGCCTTATATTCGCCTACCCTGGTCAATGCTCAGGAAGAACTGTTGCTGGCATTAAAGCGAAATAACCCAACACTAATCACTGCTGCCATGGAGCGGCTGTCGGCTTTACAGGTGCCGGAATCGGAAATCCACCGACTGAAAAAATCCGCAAAGGTCAGTCAGGCCATCACCATCAAGGCCCCGCAATCCGGCGTATTGGACAATCTTATGGTCCGTGAAGGCATGTTTGTGAAACCCGGTATGGAAATGATGGCCATCGGGCAGCTGGAACATATCTGGGTCATAGGAGAAGTGTTCGAGCGTCAGGTTATGAATGTGCGAGAGGGCGATGCAGTGCGCATGTACCTCGATTATCTGCCAGGACGCACGTGGTCTGGCACGGTTGACTATATCTACCCGTCACTGAATACCCAGACTCGAACAGCTCGGGTGCGGGTACGATTCGACAACCCGGACGGTTACTTGCGGCCGGGTATGTTTGCGCAAATGACGATAGCGACACAACCTGCTCGGGAGGCGTTGCTCATTCCCCGTGAAGCACTGATTCGCACGGGTAGTCAATCGCGGGTCGTGTTGGCTAAAGGTGACGGGCGCTTTAAATCCATCGCCGTCGAGGTGGGGCGGATTGGCGAGAACCAGGTGGAGATTCTGTCGGGGCTCAACGAGGGCGACCGGCTTGTGACTTCCGCTCAATTTTTGATTGATTCCGAATCCAGCAAGACCTCGGATTTTCGTCGCATGAACCACAGCCCGGATGACGATACCCAGCCTGAAACACCGGCATCGGTATCGGTCGACGCCCGTATTGAAGGCGTCATGGTCGAACACCGAATGCTCAAGCTGGCTCACGACCCCATCGATGCCTGGCAATGGCCGGCCATGACGATGGATTTTACTGTGGACCCCGCAGTGGATCTGGATGGGCTGAAACCCGACATGAAGCTGCATGTGGAGATTCAGCGGAACGGGGACAACCACTACGTGATCAGCCAGATCCATCGACTGGAACAGGTGTCCGAAGATGCGCCCAGGGAGGGGGACGGGCAATCCATGGACAACAGCCAGCATCAGGGTATGAGCCATGATGCGATCGATATGGATCAAGGCCAGCGCAACGGGGAGGACAAGCCATGATTGAAGGTATTATCCGCTGGTCTGTCCAAAACCGCTTTTTTGTGCTGCTGGCCACCCTGATTCTGGTGGGGATCGGCGGTTGGTCCCTGAAAAACACGCCAGTGGATGCCATTCCCGATTTGTCGGACGTGCAGGTGATTATCAAAACCAGTTATCCGGGGCAGGCGCCGCAGGTGGTGGAAGATCAGGTCACCTATCCACTGACTACAGCCATGCTGTCCGTGCCTGGCGCCGTTACGGTTCGGGGTTACTCCTTTTTCGGCGACTCCTATGTCTATGTCATTTTTGATGAGGATACCGATGCTTACTGGGCGCGATCGCGAGTGCTGGAGTACCTGTCGCAGGTGGCACCGACTTTGCCGCCCAATGCCAGGCCGCAATTGGGGCCGGATGCCACCGGTGTGGGTTGGGTCTACCTCTACGCGCTGGTGGACCGCACCGGTCAGCACGATCTCAGCCAGCTGCGCAGCCTGCAGGACTGGTTCTTGAAATACGAGCTGCAAACGGTTCCCGGCGTGTCGGAAGTTTCCGCCCTGGGTGGCATGGTGAAGCAATATCAGGTCAGGGTTCACCCGGATAAGTTACGGGCCTTCAACATCCCGCTGTCCCATATCCAAATGGCGATCCAGCGGGGTAACCAGGAGGTCGGGGCGTCGGTGGTGGAAATGGCCGAAGCGGAATACATGGTGCGCGCGTCTGGCTACATCCAGGGGCGTGATGATCTGGCCAATATCCCTTTGGGCCTGAACGTAAACGGTACCCCCTTGCTGTTAAAGGATGTGGCGGACATCGACGTCGGGCCGCAGATGCGCCGGGGCATTGCCGAACTCAATGGCGAAGGTGAAACGGTGGGCGGCATCGTGGTCATGCGTTTTGGCGAGAATGCGCAAAAAACCATTGATGGCGTCAAAGCCAAGCTGGAGACACTCAAGGCCGGGTTGCCTGAGGGTGTGGAAATCGTGACGGTCTATGATCGTTCCGGCCTGATTGAGCGTGCGGTGGAAAACCTGTGGCACAAATTGCTGGAAGAGTTCATCGTCGTGGCCCTGGTGTGTGTCGTCTTCCTGTTTCATATCCGCTCCAGTCTGGTGGCCATTGTCAGTTTGCCAGTGGGTATTCTTGTCGCATTTATCGTCATGCATGCGCAAGGACTCAACGCCAATATCATGTCGTTGGGCGGGATTGCCATTGCCATCGGCGCCATGATCGACGGCGCCATCGTCATGATAGAGAACATGCACAAGCATATGGAGCGAACACCACTGACCAACGAAAATCGCTGGCAGGTAGTCGCGGAATCTGCTGCCGAGGTGGGGCCGGCGCTATTTTTCAGCCTGCTGATTATCACCGTGAGTTTCGTGCCGGTGTTTACCTTGGAGGCGCAGGAAGGCCGTATGTTCTCGCCGCTGGCCTTTACCAAAACCTATGCGATGGCCGCAAGCGCTGCATTGGCGGTAACGCTGGTGCCCGTGCTGATGGGCTATTTTATTCGCGGAAAAGTATTGCCCGAGCACAAAAACCCACTCAATCGCGCGTTGATTGGCGTGTATATGCCTGCGCTTAAAACCGTGCTCAATTACCCTAAATCCACGCTCGTCTTAGCCCTGGTGATTACGGTTATCGGGTTTTGGCCAGTCAGCCAGATAGGTAGCGAATTTATTCCTCCCCTGGATGAGGGCGATTTGATGTATATGCCCACCACCTATCCCGGACTGTCAATAGGTAAAGCACGGGAGATCCTGCAGCAGACCGACAAGTTGATTGCCACGGTGCCAGAAGTGAAAAGCGTATTCGGCAAAATCGGTCGGGCAGAAACAGCCACTGACCCGGCGCCCCTGACCATGATTGAAACCTTTGTCCAGTTGAAACCGAGGGAGCAGTGGCGCGATGGCATGACCACGGAATCGTTAAAAAAGGAACTGGATGCCCTGGTGAAGTTTCCCGGCCTGACCAATGCCTGGGTGATGCCCATCAAAACCCGTATCGATATGCTGGCCACTGGGATTAAAACCCCGGTAGGCATCAAGGTGGCTGGCCCCGATCTGAGGGAAATCGAAAAAATCGGCAAGCGTCTGGAGCAGGTGCTCAAAGATGTACCTGGCACAGCCTCAGTGTATTCCGAGCGAGTGGCGGGTGGCCGTTATATCAAGGTGGATATTCAGCGGGAAAAAGCAGCGCGTTATGGCCTCAATATCGCTGACGTGCAGCAGGTGGTGGCCACCGCCATCGGTGGGATGAACGTAGCACAGACCATTGAGGGGCTGGAGCGTTACCCCGTCAACCTGCGTTATCCACAGGACTATCGGAACTCGCCGGAACAACTGGCCTCGCTGCCTATTGTAACAACCAGTGGCCAGCGCATTGCATTGGGGGATGTCGCTCGTGTTTATGTGGAAGACGGCCCACCGGCCATCAAGAGCGAGAATGCCCGCCTCAACGGCTGGACCTTTGTTGATATCGATGGCGTGGATATTGGCAGTTATGTAAAAAATGCCATGGCCGTGGTGGCCGATCAGGTTGAGCTACCAGCAGGCTACTCCCTGAACTGGTCGGGGCAGTACGAATACATGCTAAGAGCCAAAGAAAAACTCACCTATGTGGTGCCGCTGACGCTGGCCATTATCATCGTGCTGCTCTATTTCAATTTTCGCAACTTTGCCGAGGTCGCGATCATCATGGGAACTCTGCCGTTAGCCATGGTGGGCTCAATCTGGTTGATGTACCTGCTCGGCTACAACTTCTCCGTCGCGGTCGGCGTAGGGTTTATCGCGCTGGCAGGTGTGGCAGTAGAAATCGGGGTCATCATGCTGGTGTACCTCAATCAGGCTTATCGCCATATGCTGGAAGAGTGTGAGCAGAAAGGTGTTGAACCGCGAAAGGAAACATTGCGCCACGCGGTGTTGCATGGTGCCGGCCTAAGGGTAAGACCCGTGATGATGACGGCGGCCGCGATTATCGTGGGGCTGTTACCCATTATGTATGGCACGGGTACCGGCTCGGAAGTCATGAGTCGGATTGCGGCGCCTATGGTGGGTGGAATGCTGAGTGCCGTGGTGTTGACCTTGTTGGTATTGCCGGCGGTTTATCTGCTTTGGAAGCAGAGCAAGGGTATTGACGGAACTTAAGCAATGAACGTGGCGTACCCGATTATAAAGTTCGGGTGCGCCGTTCTGAATTCTAACCCTATATTCTTGGCCTCTCCGTTGGTTCTGGTTGTGGAACCGATGAGAAACACATCGGTGTCAAACATTTGATTCAGATCAAGAACTGGCAATATCAGATCTGCTAGATTAAAACGGTCAATAAAGGGGGGCCGATATGGTTCATTATCTGGGTATTGTGCTGGTCATTTGGGGGTTGCTTGCGCAACCACTGATGGCTGCATTACCCGGAGATATACAGGTTCACTCTCCAGTATCAGCAAGTGCGCCCAATATTGGCGCGATCGCCTCAGTATCGGATCTGGACCATACGCTCCCAGTCCCAGCGGCCACTTCCAATCCTCTCAACCCGAATGAGTATGGTAAACAGGCGGCAGGGCATAGCCTCACTGCTTCGACAATGCCCTTTGGGAGTTGTGTACGGGTCGATTCAATGCAGAAACGCCGCGACAGGATATCTGGCCAATATTAACGGTTGACGGCGTACAGGCTACAGATCGAGGTGCGTGTAATAGTGAGTACGAGAGGCCTGATACCTGTTAATGAAAATTGCTTGACCTGTGTCTTGGACACAGGTGTAAGGTGACAAAAAGCCGGACAAATTCTTTGGATTTTCTCTCGGGTTTAGAACTGATGATTGACTCATATCAAGGCAAGGAACAGATCTTCGGGGTTAATCTGAATCCTGCGATAGTCAGACTGAGCTGCGAGGAGGGCTGTGTGAAAGTTATCGAAATGGCCAGGCGTTTAGGGGTTACGGCCGATACCGTGCGGTTTTATACCCGGATCAAGATTCTGAAACCGGGTAAGAACAAAGCCAATGGATATCGGGAATACAGCGAAAAGGATTACAACCGCTTGCGATTCGTGCTGAGTGCACGGCAACTGGGCTTTTCCGTTGAGGATATTCAGGAAATTTTGAACCACGCGGATAAGAAGAAATCGCCTTGCCCGACGGTGCGCCGCTTGATTGACCAACGCCTGAATGAAACTGAACAACGGTTCGCGGAGACTCTGCAACTGCGGGAACGCATGCAGCAGGCCGTGGTCGAGTGGAGCCAAAAGCCGGATAAGGTGCCGACCGGCCATATGATCTGCCACCTGGTTGAAGAGTTTGCCCAGTAAATCAACATAGAGGATTTGCCATGAATACACAGAATTTCGAGAGCCCTACTAAGCACCAGAGCGGCTGTTGTTGCGCCAGCAAGTCATCCACTGCAGCTACCACTCGGAGCAGTGTTGGCTCAGATAGCGATATCCCGCTGCAGCGGTTACAGGTGCAAGGCGCCACGTGCGGTGGTTGTGTAAGAAGCATTGAGCAAACGCTACACGCTGTTTCCGGCGTAAGCGATGCGTGTATGGATCTGGCGACGGGTGTCGCTTCGGTCGTTGGCAGGGTCGAGTCTAACGCGTTGATAGAGGCATTGCATAGGGCGGGTTTTCCTGCGGCGGTCATCAAATAATTCAGGAGTGATCCCATGAGTTCAGTGAACACGGAATCCGGCAAACCGGGTTGTCATAAAGATACCGATAACAACACACAGCATCATAATCATGAAAACGGTTCTGGTCCCCATGATCATGTTGATAGCGCGGCGCACCAGGAACTGATTATCGAGGGTGCTGGTTGTGCCAGCTGTGTGGGAAAAATCGAATCAGCTCTGAAGGCGGTACCGGGTGTGGAGAACGCGGAAATGAATTTCGCTCAGCGCACCGTCAGCGTGATTGGCAATGCAGCCGCGTCTGACTTGCTTAAGGCGGTGGAGAAGGCGGGCTATAACGCCAAGCTTGCGGCTGCTGAGAATGAAGATGATGCATTGGCCGAAAAAGAGAAGGCGGATCAGGCTTATTACAAGCGCTTGATGAAAGAAACCTGGATTGCTCTCTCACTGGGTGGCCCTTTGATGGCCTATGCGCTGATCACTGGTGAAGTCAACGTCAACACCACCACAGAACGCATCGCCTGGTTGGTCGTGGGTATTCTGACTTTTGGTGTTCTCTATTTTTCCGGCAAGCACTTTTTTGTCGGCGCCTGGAAGTCCTTTCTCAATCATTCTGCCAATATGGATACGCTGATTGCTTTGGGTACTGGCACGGCGTGGTTGTATTCCATGGTGGTGGTGTTTTTCCCAGACGCCGTTCCCGATCAGGCGCGCCATGTCTACTTCGAGGCTACGGCGATCATTATCGGCTTGATTGATCTTGGCCTTGCACTGGAACTGAAAGCCCGCGGTCGTACCTCGGAGGCCATTAAGCGCCTGATTGGTTTACAGGCAAAAACAGCACGGGTCATTCGCGATGACAAAGAACTGGATATTGCTATCGAACAGGTTCTACTGAACGATGTGGTCCGTGTGCGGCCAGGTGAAAAAATTCCCGTCGATGGCGAGGTAATCGAAGGGCATACCGCGATTGACGAATCCATGCTCACCGGCGAGCCGATGCCGGTAGAAAAAGCTACTGGGGATACCGTGGCGGCGGGCACCATCAATAAGTCAGGCTCAATTCTGTTTAAAGCTACCCGCGTTGGTAAAGACACGGCGCTGGCGCAAATCATCAATATGGTCAAGCGCGCACAAAACTCTAAGCCGCCCATTGGTCGTTTGGCTGATGTCATCTCAGCCTATTTTGTTCCGGTGGTCATGATTATCGCCGTAGCGAGCGCCCTGACCTGGTTGAATTTTGGGCCGGAACCAGCGGTAGCTTTTGCGATTGTATCGGCGACCACTGTATTGATTATCGCCTGTCCCTGTGCGCTAGGCCTGGCAACACCGATGTCAGTGATGGTGGGCGTGGGCAAGGCCGCGGAGGCGGGCGTGCTGATTCGTAACGGCGAGGCCTTGCAAACCGCGTCGAAGATATCGGCGATGATTCTGGATAAAACCGGCACCATCACCCTGGGCGCGCCGAAGGTTACCGATGTGTTGGTGGCAGGTGAACATGACGAGCAGGCGGTGTTGCGATTGGCAGCAACGCTTGAATCCGGCTCCGAGCATCCGTTGGCCATGGCTATTGTTGAAAGTGCTCAGGAAAGAGGGATCGAAATGGGCAAGGTCTCAAATTTTAACGCCATTGCCGGCCACGGTGTGCAGGCGGAGGTGGACGGAAAAACACTGTTGTTCGGCAATGAAAAGCTCATGCGCGAGCGCACTATCGAACTGGGTGATTTTGTTGAAAAGGCCCAGGCGCTGGCCGCCGAGGCTAAAACGCCGATGTATTTCGCCGTTGATAATAAGCTCGCAGCGATTATCGCAGTAGCCGATCCGATTAAGGAAGACTCCATCGCTGCCATCAAGCGCCTGCAACATAACGGTATACGGGTGGTGATGCTCACCGGCGATAACCGCGCCACAGCCAAAGCGGTAGCGGAAAAAGCCGGTATCAAGGAATTTTTCGCCGAAGTGCTGCCGGAAGAAAAATCCAAAAAAGTGCAGGAACTGCAGATGGAAGGCGAAGTGGTGGGCATGACCGGGGACGGTATCAACGACGCGCCAGCCCTGGCCATCGCCAACGTCGGCTTCGCCATTGGCACAGGTACCGATGTGGCCATTGAAAGTGCCGACATCACCCTGATGCGGGGTTCGTTACATGGTTTGGCCGATGCCATTGCAGTGAGTAAAGCGACCTTGCGCAATATCAAACAGAATTTATTCGGCGCCTTTATTTACAACGTGGCCGGCGTACCTTTTGCGGCTGGCGTGCTGTACCCATTCTTGGGTTTGTTGTTGAACCCGGTGATTGCCGGGGCCGCGATGGCGTTTTCATCACTCACTGTCGTGACCAACGCCAATCGACTGCGTTTGTTTAAAGCGCAGGAACACTAAGTCCAACACCAGGAGAAATGCGACATGTTACTGATCAATATAGCCGGATTGGCGTTAATCGCTCTGATTGTGTGGTGGTTCTGGTTTTACAAGCCGAAAGAAGCCGAGCTGGGGGAAAGCGATTTGGTGATTACTGTTGAAAATGGCACCTATTCGCCTTCGCGGATTAAAGTGCCGACCGGAGAACCTGTCGAAATCAAATTTATCCGCAAAGATCAATCACCCTGTTCTGAGACTTTACTGATTCCTGAACTGCAAATCAGCGACACCCTGCCACTAAATAAATTGAAAACCATTCAGTTACCCGCGTTGGCAGCAGGTGAATACGCGTTTCATTGCCAGATGCAGATGTACCGTGGACAGATCACGGTGAAATAGGCAGGAGGATCTGATGGACATCAGTAAAGTCACGGCCATTTTTGATGAGTTTCGCCTGAAAGAAGTGGTAGAAACCCTGATACGACACGGTGTGAAGGGCTTTACCTTACACCCGGTTCGCGGCCGGGGCTATTACTTCGATAGTTTTAACGAAAACCACTTGATCAAGCATATTCAAATGGAGATTTATGCCAAGGCGGAGCAGGCGAAGGAAATTGCGCAGCTGATTGTGGATGCGGCGCATGTTAATGCCGATAGCGAAGGGCTGGTCTGCATCGTGCCAGTCAACGATCTGCTGTGGATACACGATAAACGCAGTGCAACAGACAACGATTTTCAATTACACAGGTGAGGTGTGACATGGCAACCAAAAAATCATCATTCTGGTTGACCCCCAAAGTGGCCGCCCTGGGTTTAATTGCAGCGGCAAGCTATTTCCTATTGATCGAGCATCGGCAACACGTCTGGCAGTTTTTGCCTTTCTTGATTCTCTTAGCCTGTCCGTTTATGCATTTGTTTATGCATGGCGGACATGGGGGGCATGGCGGTCACGGTGACCATGGCAAGCACGAGGATGAATCCGATCAGGATGCCTATCAGCGGGGGCTGGAGGAAGGCCGTCGGGAAAACGAAAACCGTCATCACCATTAACCCAATACATTACAGGAGAAGAAGCATGCACGGTGAATCTGCTTACGGCCTCTGGACGCTGGTGATACTCAATTCGGCGATATTTATTTTCTTTGCCTTCAGCTTTACCAAGCCGCAAACCAAAACTGATTGGCGCAGCTTTGGCGCTTTCTCGGCGTTTGTTATTGCCTTGTTTACCGAGATGTATGGCTTTCCGTTAACCATCTATTTCCTCTCTGGCTGGCTGGCAGAAAAGTATCCGGGCATCGACTTTCTGTCCCACGAAAACGGCCATCTGTTGCACACTTTACTTGGTTTTGAAGGCAATCCCCATTTTGATCCACTGCACATTGCCAGCAATATCCTGATTATACTGGGTTTCTTCCTGCTTGCTTCGGCTTGGAATGTACTGCACAAGGCGCAGCAAGCCCACTCCCTGGCCACTACCGGCTGGTATGCGCGCTGCCGTCATCCTCAATACATTGCTTTTATTTTGATTATGTTCGGCTTCCTGTTGCAGTGGCCGACCATTCCAACGCTCGTGATGTTCCCGATACTGGTAGTGGTTTACGTGCGACTTGCCAAGCGTGAGGAGCGGATGGCACTGGATGAATTCGGTGATGAATATCGCCGCTATATGGAAGCCACGTCAGCATGGATTCCGAAATTTAATGTCGATAAAACTGTTTCAACCTGATGGGGATAATTCGATGAAAAAACTAATTTCTACTCTGGTAATTGCCGCCGCGATTTCTTCGCCCGTCTTTGCGGAAAAAGGGCACGAACACGACGACAGTAAAGATAAGCCGATGGGCGGAATGATGATGGGTCATGAGCAAATGATGGCAATGCATGAGCACATGCAAAAGATGCACGACATGATGGCAAAGATCAAAACCGAAACTGATCCTGAGAAGCGCCATCAATTAATGCAGGAACATATGCAGGCCATGCAAGAAGGTATGCAGGTGATGAATCAGGGCATGGGCATGAAAAAGAACAAGAAGATGACTGATCACCAGGATAAAGGTATGCCGGAAAAAATGGGCGATATGGATATGAAAAAGCGCATGGACATGATGGAAAAACGAATGGGCATGATGCAGATGATGATAGGGCAAATGATGGATCATGAGTCTGAATCCAAAAAAACACCTGTTCACAAACACAAAAAGTAGATGGGTTGCTTATTTAACTTGTTTGTTGGAGGAAAAACACAATGAGTGAGCATCGACTGGGTATCAATCCGGGTTTTCTAACCAAGCACAGCTTAAGTTTGCGCGGGGTGAATGAAAGTAACGCGCATGCTATCACAGCGGAGTTGGATGGACTTCCTTGTGTTGACCGTGTTTGGCTGAACATGACGAAAGGTACTCTCAAAATCGCCTATGACGCCTCTCACCACAATATCGATGAAATGATCGCCATTGTCGAAAAACATGGCGCGGTTATTAAAGATAGTTGGTGGAACCGTACAAGGCTTAGTTGGCAGCGACAGACGGATGAAAATATCAAGGATAACGCCAGGCATGAAGCGCATTGTTGCAACAAGATGCCGCCTCATTAGAGGAAATCGAAAATGAGCAAAAAAGAGCATCGGCTGGGCGTATCAGAAATCAATCTTGTGGTACGCCATTTAAAACTGGAACCTGCCGATCAGAACAACCTGCAAGCAGTGGTTGCTGAAGTCGATCAGCTTTACGGGCTCGACGCCATTTCCTTTGATGAAAAAAGTCATGTGCTGAATCTTGCTTATGACGCCTCCAGGATTTGTCTGGATGGTATCGAAGATGTGTTGAAAAAGCATGGCGTCGAAGTAAGCCATGATTGGTGGACGCATTTTAAAGAAGGTTATTACAAATTTGTCGATCAGAACGTTAAAAACAACGCCAGTCACGAACCGTGGAGCTGTCATCAAATACCCCCGGGCGCTGGCCGCAAGCGCTAGTGTATACCTCCATGGTGAATGTCGATAAATAGAGAATTGCAGTTAAGCAGCCTGCATACCTTGCACCGAAAGCACAGAAAGGGGATTAACCATTATTTTTAGGAGTCCTGAATGAAGGAAAAAGACGATCGTTCGACACATTACGACGAAGGTAGCCTCACTCTATCAGGTACGGTGATGCTCGGGACTGGGGTGATGATCGGGGCGGGAATATTCGCGCTAACCGGCCAAATGGCAGAGATGACTGGTGCATTGTTCCCATTGGCATTTCTCTCGGCCGCAATCATCGTTGGTTTCAGCGCTTACTCTTACATCAAAATATCCAATGCCTACCCATCAGCAGGGGGTATTGGAATGTATCTGCATAAGGCCTATGGCGATCGGTTGCCCACTGCATTTAATGCACTACTTATGTATTTTTCGATGGTCATCGCTCAGAGCTTTCTCGCGCGTACGTTCGGTTCCTACACCATGCAATTGTTTGGCGGTGACCCATCAGGACAAATGACGCCTATACTCGGCGTCTCCCTAATCTTGGCGGCGTTCATTGTGAACCTGCTGGGTAATCGGCTGATTCAAGGAGTTGCAGGATTCATCGGTCTACTGAAAATTGGCGGCATTCTGATTATTGGCCTCGTCGGAATCTGGTTGGCTGATGGCCTGGCGGTGGACTTTGACCAGGTAAGCGAGACCGGTTCAACCAGTAATTTTCTCGGCGCCACGGCTCTGGGGATTCTGGCATTCAAAGGCTTTACCACCATTGCCAATAGTGGTTCCGAGGTGATCGATCCACACCGCAATGTTGGTCGCGCCATTGTTATTTCGATTGCTGCCTGTGTCGTCATCTATACATTGGTTGGTTTTGCGGTGGCCAGCAACCTCTCACTCAGTGAGATTATCGAAACCCGTGATTATTCCCTGGCTGCAGCCGCTCGACCCGCACTCGGTGAGTATGGCGTGTGGTTCACTGTTGCGATTGCCATGCTTGCGACGGCGGGGGGG
>Ga0208835_100178_pt1 | contig 16997 bp, 14 predicted proteins | sample DeeseametaMP1374_FD_184190 | JGI IMG/M metagenome (GOLD analysis project Ga0208835, IMG submission 184190) | Marine microbial communities from the Deep Indian Ocean - MP1374 (SPAdes) | ecosystem: Environmental > Aquatic > Marine > Oceanic | place: South of Port of Lincoln, Great Australian Bight... | reverse complement strand
CGAATAAACTCATCACCGGAAGCAGTGATCAGCCAGTTCAGATTAAAGCGACCCTGCAGATCCTGAACGCTGGCACTGAGCATGGCATCGTCGTAGGGCGTCGGCGGCAACTGCACTGCCCACTGCTCCTCGACACAGTCGTCCACCATGGCATTGTTATTGCGATCATCATCCAGATCATCGATCAGCCCCTGCTGGGCCACCACTTCAGCCGCCATGGCGTATTGATAGCGTTTATCCCATTGCAGCAGGTTATCTGCCCGGGTCAGGAACCGATCCTGGCGGAAGATAATTTCCAGGGTAATGGTGGTCAGAATAGCGAACAGCATCAGCACGATAATCAGTGCCACCCCCTGCTGCTTTCTTCGAGGCGTCAGGCCCATGGATTCACCACCGTACGGTAAAACCGGTGAATGGTATCGCCATCTTCCAGCTCGATTTCCACCTCGATGCTTTTCGGTAACCGTTGCTGCCAGACCGGAACGGCAGCCAAGGCCACGTCCGGCCACAGTTCCAGCCATTGCCACTCGCCCTGTGGAGTCTTGTCCAGATAACGCACCGTAAAACGGGCCACGTCGTCGATCAGCACGTCTTCCTGATATTCGGTGGCCACATTGGTATCAAGCACCGGCCAGTAACGGCGATAGAGTTTGCCATCTTCCAGGGTATAGATAACCCGCTGCATTTCGCTGCGCTGTCGCAGCCCGAAGGGGTTGGACCAACCCAGCCGGGTAAATTCCACATAATTGTCACGCCCGATGATGGCGGGCTGCGGGTCACCATAGGGGTCGCGGACCGGACGACTGATCAGCTGTTCGAAATCCAGGGTCAGGTAGGTGATGGCGCGCTGGTTGCGTTCCATGATGCTAGCGTTGGCATTGAGTTGCTCACGGCCCTGCAGCGCACTGCCGAGGAAACTGGCTACCCACACATAGATAAACGCAAAGATGGCGATAGTGACAACCATCTCCAACAGCGTGAAGCCTTTGATCGCAGCGCGCCCTGTCATCATGACGCCGGCTTGCCGATCAAACTTGCCAAGCGGTAGGCCATGCCACCCTTGTCGTCACCCTGAAGTGGGCCCACTTCGATATCCACACGCCTGGTATCCGGATAAGGACCTTCGGAAATGGTGGTTTCTATCCACCAATCACGGCCGTTACGGGTGACTTCGCTGTCAGAGGTGCCGGTAGTGGGCCATTGCTGATACACCTGCATTTCCACCAGCTTGTCAGACGCCACCAGAAATCCCAGATGCGTTTCGTTGATATTGGTGTAGGCCCGCGCGGTGGCGCCCATGCTCTGCCCGAGAGTCACCATCACCAGGGCCAGGATGGACACGGCGACCAGCACTTCGACCAACGTAAAGCCCTGATGTCCACGTCTCACTGATCGGCCTCCTCGTCATCACTGGCGTCGGGATCACTGAACTGGCCCAGTGCGGATACGCGCAAACGTTGCTCGGCCTCCACATCATCATAGGCACGAAGCGTCACTGTCAGCGGCGAGACCTCACCACTGGGGAAGAAAAACACCTGGGGAAAAACCGCCTCGTCCTGATCGGAGCCGTCGCTTTCTTCGTCATCAAGCAATTCCTTGCCCGACCCGGCCATTACATCGTCCTGCACCAGGGTTTCGGCCACCTCACTCAGGCTGGCCTGATCTTCACCCAGATCATCAAGCTCCCAAACCAGCTCCAGTGAAGGCGGCAGTCTGTGAGCCTTCAGTGCCGTATCATCCACGGGCAGAAAATCGCCCTCAATTCTGTCGTAGGCCAGTGGAGTCCAGCCGGTGGTTTCCAGCCGCAAGGCCAGCAACTGGCCAGAGAACAGGCTGCGCTCATTGAGTAGCGCCAGGGTGTCTTCCAGGCGGGCCGCTTCCTCTTCGAGCTGGCGGTCATCACTGGTCCAGTTTCCCTGGGATACCAGCACCGCCGTTAGCAGCCCCATCAGCATCACCACCACCATGATTTCCAGTAGCGTGAATCCGGCCTGACCGACGGGGCGTAGGCGCATATTACTGAATGTCGCGCCAGTTGATGTCGGCATCAGTACCTTCACCACCCTCTACCCCATCGGCGCCCAGGGAAAGCAGATCGAAGGGCCCTTCGACACCGGGAGAGATATACACATAGTCATTATTCCAGGCATCCTCGGGCACGCTGGACAGATAGCCGCCGTCAGGCCATTTGCGGGCAGACGCCGGGCGCTCAACCAATGCATTGAGCCCTTCTTCACTGGTGGGATAACTGCCGTTGTTGAACTTGTAGAGGTCCAGCTGCTGGACAATCTTGCCCATATTGGCCTTGGTCAGGTCCACTTTGGCGCCCTCGCCCTGCCCGATCACATTGGGCACGATGACTGCGGCCAGCAGGCCGATAATGGCCACTACCACCATAATTTCCAGCAAGGTAAACCCTGACATGGCGCCTTTCGTTTTCATTCTTCCACCTATCCGGCTAGTAAATTGTTCATTTGCATGATGGGCAACATGACCGACAACACGATAAGCACCACCACTCCCGCCATGAACAGCAGCATGATAGGTCCCAGCAGACCCACCATAGTACTGACAGTGCTACTCAGTTCCCGTTCCTGATAATCCGCGGCCCGGGTGAGCATATGATCCAGCTCACCGCTGGCCTCACCGCTGGCAATCATCTGTACCAGCATGGGTGGGAAATAGCCGCTGGCATCCAGGGCCCGGCTCAGGCTGCCGCCCTCACGGACCTTGGCGGCGGCATTCTTGACCGCGTTTCTCACTTCAAGGTTACCGACCACCTGGGCGGCAATAAACAGGGCATCCACCAGGGGCACGCCGGAACGGCCGAGAATCCCCAGGGTGCTTGCCAGGCGGGCACTGTCCGCGGCCCGCAGCATGGTGCCCACCATCGGCATGGTCACCAAGCGGCGATGCACCCGCAGGCGGAATGCCGGGTCACGCATGGCTCGCATGAAAGCCACCACCGCGACAACAATCAGCAAGCACAGCAGCCAGCCCCAGTCGCGGGCAAAATCACTGAGTGCCATGACAATGCGGGTCAATAGCGGCAGCGTCTGTTCACGCCCTTCGAACACAGCCACCAGTTTGGGCACTACAAAGGTCATCATCAGCATGATGACAATGGTGGCAAACACCATGATAAAGGCCGGATAGATCATCGCCTGAGCCACCGAGCGGCCGGTGTCATGGCGGGTTTCCAAGTAATCGGCCAATTGCTCGAGGACTTGCTCAAGGTGGCCGCTCTGCTCGCCGGCCGCCACGGTGGCCCGGTACATTTCCGGAAAAGCCCGAGGAAAGGATTCGAAGCTGTGGGCCAGGCTGAAGCCCTCGCGCACCTTGGCGCGAACCGCCAGGATAATCCGTTCGATGCGGTCATTGGCAGCCTGCTTGGCCACCGCCGACAGGGCCTGCTCTACGGGCAGGCCGGATTTGAGAAGAGTGGCCAGCTGGCGGGTCAATAAAGCCTGCTCGGCGCCATTGAGCTTGCCGGAACCGGAAAAGCGCCCCAGGCCGGCAGAACTGCTGCTGTCCTGGGCCTCATTGACCTCAATGGGAACCCAGCCCTTGTCACGGAGCTGTTGGCGCACCTGGCGAGCACTGTCGGCTTCCAGCGTGCCTTTCTTGATTTTGCCCCTGTGATCCAGGGATCGGTATTCGAATGCAGGCATGGATCAGGGGTCCGGTCAGTCTTCGCGGGTCACACGCAATACTTCTTCCACACTGGTGTGTCCAGCCAGTACTTTACGCCAGCCATCCTCGCGGATGCCACTGGTGAGGGTACGGGCGTGTCGGTTCAATGCCAGTTCGCCGGCCTGGTCATGAATAAGCTGGCGCATGGTTTCATCAATCAGCACCAGTTCGTAAATACCGGTTCGCCCGCGGTAGCCCTGCTGGTTACAGGCATCGCAACCATTTGGATGATAGAGCGTACAGGATTCCCCTTCCGGCAACCCCATCATTCTCAATTCGCTGGCACTGGGCTGATACGGGGTCTTGCAGTCATCACACAAGACACGCACCAGCCGCTGTGCCAGGGCTCCGAGCAGGGAGCTGGAGAGCAGGAAAGGCTCGATGCCCATATCCTGCAGCCGGGTCATGGCACCCACGGCAGTATTGGTATGCAGTGTAGACAGCACCAGGTGACCGGTCAGTGATGCCTGCACGGCAATTTCAGCGGTTTCCAGGTCACGGATTTCACCCACCATCACTACGTCCGGGTCCTGGCGCAGAATGGCGCGCAGCCCACGGGCAAAGGTCATATCCACCTTGGTGTTGACCTGAGTCTGACCGATCCCCTCGAGCTGGTACTCGATGGGATCTTCCACTGTGAGAATGTTGCGGGTGCTGTCATTGAGATCCGCCAGTGAGGCGTACAGCGTCGTGGTCTTACCGGACCCGGTAGGGCCGGTCACCAGGATAATGCCGTGGGGCTTGTGAATCAGTTCGCGCATGTGCTGGTCGCACACATCGCCCATGCCCAGATGGGACAACTGCAGTCGCCCTGCCTGCTTATCGAGCAGGCGCAGCACTACCCGCTCCCCATTACTGGACGGCATGGTGGACACCCGCACATCCACGTCCCGGCCGCCAATTCTCAGGGAGATACGGCCATCCTGGGGAATTCGTTTCTCGGCAATGTCCAGCCGTGCCATGACCTTGATACGCGAAACCAGCAGTGGCGCCAGCTCCCGTTTCGGGGTGAGTATTTCACGTAATACCCCATCGACCCGCATGCGAACCACAAGGCGCCGTTCGAAGGTTTCAATATGGATATCGGAGGCATCCTCGCGGATGGCTTCCTGCAACAGGGCATTGATCAACCGGATAATCGGCGCGTCATCTTCCTGTTCCAGCAAATCGGAGGTTTCCGGCAATGAATCCGCGAGGCTGGCCAGATCCAGTCCTTCCAGGTCACCGGCCGCTTCCGCAGCAGCGCCGCGCTGCTGCTCGTAGGCGATGGCCATGGCAGCGGTAAAAGCAGCCTCATCCATGGGCACCAGCGCCGGCAACCGTCCTATATAACGCTGAACCTCACTAAGCGCGGACAGCGGCACATCCTTGCGGTAGCACAACTCGCGACGGCCATCTTTTTCACGTAACAGCACACCGTAGCGCCGGGCAAACCCATAGGGCAGCAACGACGGGGGAAGGTCTTTATTTTCCGGCGTCTCGATGTGCTCGTTCATTTCAGTATTTGTCCATCAGATTCTCGATCACATTAGCCGTGATCTTTGTCAGTTCCATGAACTGGAAACCCACCTGGTATTCCCCGGGGGCATCCAGAATTTCCGACCATACCACCCGCGCATCGAAGCTGATGGTGTTTACCCCGGCAATTTGATCCGGCAACACCATGCCCATATGTAACACCTCACCATGGGGAAGCTCACGGCGGGTAAACAGCTTGAAGCCGTCCAGGCTGATATTCATCAGGCGGCCCACGTTACCACCGGTGCTGCGATCGAACACCACCATTTCCCGAAACAGCTTCTTGCGCGGGTGGCGGCGATGATCCTTGCGACTGTCTCTCACATCATTTTCGTCGTCAGCCTTACGCAACACAATGACTACACCGGTAAAATTGCCGGCATCATCGTTGATAGCGTTACCGCGTACCGACAAGGCTACCAGTCCGTCTTCATCTTGTGTGTACAGGCTGTGTTCGTTTTTCCAGCCTTCCCCCTGCTGACAGGCCTGGCGTAACGGTGATTCCTTCCACTCCCAGCGACGCTTGCCAGTGTCATCATTGAAAATCAGCGCCGCAATATCCTTACCTACCAGCTCATCGCGGGGGCGGCGCAGCAGGGCACAGGCCGCCTCATTACAGAAAGACACCTTGCCGCGGGCATCAGCCCCTATCAGGGCCTCGCCAAGGGCGTGTAGCAGTCGTTCGTTTTCGTCCTTCAGGCGTTTCATCTGTACCACAGCCTGCTGGAGTTTCTTTCGTTGGCGATCCAGTTCAAGAAACACATTGACCTTGGCTTCCAGTATTTTCTGGTCAATGGGCTTGAACAGATAGTCCACCGCGCCGCATTCATAGCCCTTGAACACGTATTTCTGCTCTTTGGATATGGCGGTGACGAAAATGATGGGGATATGGCGGGTTTTGTTGTTCTTGCGCATCAGCTCGGCGACTTCAAAGCCGTCCATTTCCGGCATCTGCACATCCAGCAACACCAGCGCGAAATCATATTTCAGCGCCAGTGAGAGTGCCTCGTTACCCGATTGTGCCATAACGAGGTTACGCCCTTCCCCGTCGAGAATTGCTTCAAGGGCGATAAGATTTTCCCTGTGGTCATCCACAACCAAAATGTTTTGCTTCATAGGTCTACTACCCTGCAACCTGTTCTGCCAGAAAGGGCCCGATTGCTTCAAGGTCGAGCACTCTGGAAACCGCACCTGTTTTTATTGCCGCTTCGGGCATGGCCGGTGCTTCTGCACTTACCGGTGACTGGGCAATGGTGAACCCGCCACGACGGTGAATATAGTCAATTCCTTTTGCACCATCTTCGTTGGCGCCGGTGAGAATAACCCCGGCAAGCTGTTTCCCGTAAACCGCCCCCGCGGAAAGAAACAGCTCGTCTACCGATGGGCGAGAAAAGAGTACAGCCCTTCCTGCAGAAAAAGCCAACGTCTCATCCTCTTCCACCAGCATGTGATAGCCGGGCGGTGCCACATAGACACAGCCCGGCTGTATCTCTTCCTTGTCTTCCGGCGCGATCACCGGCAGTTGACAATAACGGGCCAGCAACCATGGCAAACGATTTTCCGCGCTGGCATGCTGATGCTGAACCAGCAGAATGGCAGCCGGAAAGTCGGCCGGCAACGCCGACAGGATGCGAGTATACGCATTAAGGCCTCCCCAGGAGGCCCCCATGACAATCGCCTTTACCGGCCCGATTCTGTTCATCACGATGAGTTACCGCCACCCTCCCCTCGCTGGGTTTTTCCGGCTTCGTAGGCAGCACGATGGGCCTGGGCTTCACGCAGCTTCTCCTGAAGTTCGCGCCGCTGCTTGTCCAGGCTGAGAAAGAAATCCACTTTGCTCTTTAAGATCAATGGATCCAGGGGTTTGAACAGGTAATCCACGGCTCCGGCCTGGTAGCCCTTGAATACGTATTTCTTTTCCTTGCTGATGGCAGTCACAAAAATAATGGGGATGGTCTGCGTATCCTTGCGCTGACGCATCAATTCAGCAACTTCAAAGCCATCCATACCTGGCATCTGCACATCCAGCAGCACCAGAGAAATATCTTCCTTAAGCAGAACCTTCAAGGCTTCCTGACCGGAATGTGCCTTGATAAGGGTACGCCCCTCGCCTTCCAGGACTGCCTCCAGCGACACCAGGTTGGCGGGTTGGTCATCCACGAGTAGCAGCTTCTGCTCTATCATTGGTTGTCTCTAGTCATGCGTTGTGAAGTAATTGCCGCTTGCGGAAAATCCGTAGCGGTGTGTTGATCACATCAAAGGTCTCTTCCTGGCCGCTGAAACGCAGGCTTTCCTTGGTGCCCAGGCAGAGATAGCCGCCCATGTCGAGGCTGTCGCTAAACAAGCGAATCACACGGGCCTGCAGGGCACGATCAAAGTAGATCAGCACATTGCGGCACAGGATAACGTGCATTTCACCAAAAACCTGGTCCGTTGCCAGGTCATGGTCGGCAAAAACAATATTGCGCTTGAGGCGCTGCTCCATAATCACGCTGTCATAGCGCGCAGTGAAATAATCAGACAGTGAGTGTCGCCCCCCTGCCCGACGATAATTGTCACCATACTGTTTCACCGCCTCAATGGAATAAATCCCTTTTTTCGCGGATGCCAGCACATTCTTGTCGATATCAGTGGCATAGATCATGGCGCGGTCGTAGAGCCCTTCTTCTTCCAGCAGGATGGCCATGGAATAAATTTCCTCGCCGGTGGAGCACCCGGCATGCCATATCTTGATGAAGGGAAAGGTTTTCAATACCGGCACCACGTCTTCACGGAAGGCCCGGTAGAACTCCGGGTCCCGGTACATCTCGGTCACATTGACGGTGAGATCGTTGAGCAGGGTCACGAAGAACGGCCGGTCGCGCAGTACCTTGTCGGTCATTTCCATGATCGAGGCGAAACCGGACATGGTCATACGATGCATGACCCGGCGACGAATGGACGCCTTGCTGTAAGAGCGGAAATCGTACCCATACATCTGGTAGATAGCCTCCAGCAATAGCCGGATCTCGATATCCTCCACATTGATCTCATCATCATCGATGGGGTACGGCTCAGCCATTCATTGATCCTCCAGGGCCTACTTGTGGAGCCAAACCCGCAACAGCGAGGTGAGTTTTGCCATATCAATCGGCTTGGAGCAGTAATCGTTGGCGCCCGCCTGAATACATTTGGCCCGGTCGTCCTTCATAGCCTTGGCGGTGAGTGCCAGCATCGGCAACTTCTGGAAACGAGCCTGCTCACGGATAAGCGTCATGGCCTCGTAGCCATCCATCTCAGGCATCATGATATCCATCAGCACGATATCCATATCCGGATGCTCCTCCAGAACATCCAGTGCTTCGCGACCATTGTTAGCAATCGTGATAGCGAAGCCCAGCTCTTCCAGCTGGGCCGACAGCGCATAAATATTGCGCATGTCATCATCCACCAGCAGCAACTGCTTACCTTCGAAAATATCGTCGCGATGCTCGATGGCATCTGTGCTGGGGCGGCGGTTGGCCGGCAGCGTAGACTCCAGCCAGTGCAGGAACAGGGACGCTTCATTCAGCAGCCGCTCGTGGGAACGCTCTGTCTTGAGAATGATCCTGTCAGCGTATTTGCGCAGCTTCGCTTCTTCTTCGCGAGTCATGTCCTTGCCGGTGTAAATGACCACCGGAACGCTGTCATAACTTTCACTGGCATGCAGGGTTTCCAGCAGTTCGAAACCGCTCATGTCCGGCAGGGTCAAATCCAGAATCATGCAGTCGAACACGGTCTCGCGCAGGGCTTTCAGGGCCTCCTCACCACTGGTTGCAGCGGTGATTTCCACACCTTTCTGATCAAACAGCTCGCGAATACTCTCGTGCTGGATCTCACTGTCTTCCGCTACCAGCAGACGGCGCACATTGGTTTCGATGGCCCCTTCAATCTTGGCAAAGGCAGAGAGAATGTCATCCTGTTTGGCTGGCTTGGTGAGGAAATCGATGGCGCCCAGTTCGAGGGCTTTCTTGCGCTCATCCCGTCCCGAAAGGAAATGTACGGGAATATCCTTGGTGCGCGGGTCGGCCTTGAGTTTCTCCATGACTTCCCAGCCATCAATGCCCGGCAAGCCGATATCCAGAATGATGGCGCTAGGGCGGTAGTGGCTGGCGTATTCCAGTGCTGCCTCGCCATCAGAACAGATATGCCCTTCCAGTCCATAATCGGCGGCCAGTTCCAGCAGGACATTGGCGAATTCGCTGTCATCCTCGACGATCAGTACGGTCTTCTCACGTACGACGAAATCATCGCGGGCGGGTTCGGCATGAGTCAGTGGTGCGGTATGCGCTTCCGCATTCGTGCCGATGTCTGCTTCCTGCGGCACACCGCCGGCTGATGCTTCCATGGACTCCTCGGAGCCTTCCGGCAGATACAGCATGAAGGTAGAGCCCGTGCCTTCTCCGTCGCTGTAGAGACTGATCTCGCCACCCAGCAAGCGTGCCAGTTCCCGGGAAATGGTCAGCCCCAGACCGGTGCCGCCATATTTGCGGCTGGTAGTCCCATCCGCCTGCTGGAACGCCTCGAAGATCAGCTTCTGTTTTTCAGCCGCGATACCGGTGCCCGTGTCGGTCACCGCAAACTTGATGGTCTGGTCACGCAGCAACTGCCGGGACGGCAGCGACTCGTCTTCTTCCGGGCGGGCGATGGTCAGCGTCACCGAGCCTTGCTCGGTGAACTTCAAGGCATTGGAAAGCAGGTTCTTGATGATCTGCTCCAGGCGCTGACGGTCGGTATAGAAGTAATCCGGCAGGTTGTCGCCCAGATTGACATGGAAATCCAGATTGCGACTTTCCGCCACATGGGCAAAGTTTCGGCGGAAATGCTCACCAATTTCCTGCGGGGACAAGTCATCAATGATGACATCCATCTTGCCTTCTTCGATCTTGGAAATATCGAGAATATCGTTGATCAGGCTGAGCAGGTCCGAGCCGGCAGAGTGGATTACCTGGGCGTGCTCTACCTGCTTGTCATCAAGATTGCCTTTTTTGTTCTGACCCAGCGCATTGGAGAGAATCAGGATCGAGTTGAGCGGCGTCCGCAGTTCGTGGCTCATGGTGGAGAGGAACTCGGATTTGTATTTGGAGGACATTTCCAGTTCGCGGATCTTGTCTTCCAGCTCGTGGCGCAGCAGCTCAAGCTCATCGTTCTTCTGCGCCATCTCACTCTTCTGCTCGGTAAGCAAACGCGCCTGAGCTTCCAGCTCTTCATTGGTAACGCGCAATTCTTCCTGCTGAGCCTGCAGACTCTCTTCGGAGGCGCGCAAAGCCTGCGTCTGGGATTCCAGTTCTTCGTTAATCGCTTTCAGCTCTTCCTGCTGCTGCTGCAGGCGGGATTCCGAGGCGGACAGCTCCATGGCCTGATCTTCCAGGTCTTCATTGACCTGGGCCATCTCTTCTTTCTGACGCTCAAGAGCGACAGCCTGTTCCTGGGTCTGTTCCAGCATCTGAGCCAGACGCATGCGGCTTTGCACGCTGTGCACAGACACCGCGATCACAGACACGCATTGCTCCAGGAATGTCAGATCTTCATCGCTGAATTCACGGAAGGCGCCGATTTCGAGCACACCCTTGATTTCATCATCATGGACAACCGGCATCACCATCACATTGCGAGCCTGCCCGGCACCGGTCCCGGAAGCGATACTGATGTAATCCTCCGGCACCTGCTCCAACAGGATGCTCTTGCGCTCAAGCGCACACTGCCCCACCAGGGACTCACCCAGCTTGAACGCGTTGGCTAGATGCTTACGCCGCTGCATCGCATAGGAGCTACTCAGGATCAACTGCTCGGTGGAGGGGTCAAAGCTGTAAAACGCCCCCACCTGAGCTTCCAGCACCGGCACCAGGAAACTGAGCATGTTATTGCCCAGCTGTTCGAAGCTCATCTCGCCGCGCATGCGGTTATTGAGCTCCGCCAGATGATTCTTGATGGTTTCCTGACGGCGGTCCTCGGTGTGGCGCTTTATCAGCGAGTCACGCATCTTGCGGATGGCGTGCAACAAGTGGCCGGTCTCATCACGGCCACCCTTTTCAATCTTGGTATCCCACTTGCCATTGGCAATGTTGTCCGCCGCGTTCACAGCGCCTTCCAGCGGCAAGGTGATGGCGCGGGTCACACGCAGGGCAATCAAGGCCAACAAGGTAAAGGCAACCAGCCCCAGAAACAGGCCGATTTTCTGGGTGCTGAGGTTATCGGAACGACTGGCATTGAGCGTTTCACGAAACGCTTCGTAGCGCTGTTTCTCAAACGCTTTCTGGTGTGTCTCGTAGGCATCCTGCAGGCTGCGAACATGACTGATTCGCTGGTATAGATCATCGGAAGCCGTATCGTTGTCAATCAGGCTGCGCGCCAGAGTGGTGGCCTCACCGATGTAGGCACTGAAGCTACTGCGCAAGTCTTCAACGCTGCCCGACAGGCTGGGGTCGGTACGGCGGATATCCGCCAGCCGTTGCTCGAACTCGGCGGCACGACTCTGCGCTTCCTGCAACAGATCCGGATCGGCCTGGGTAATGGCCGCAATAAAGGATTCACTGATAGCAATGAAATCCACATTGTTGGCGTTGACCAGCTCCAGAACCGGAAAGTCCTGACTTTCGATCCGTTTCAGGTGATCAATATTGGTTTCGGCAATATAGAAGCTGTAGGCCGCATAGACCACAAACAACACAATGCCCAGTGCGGCCACAGACAGAATTTTCAGCCGCACAGACAGGTTCTGGAACCAGTTCATTCAGATAGCCCTCTCGCCTTTCCGGCTTTTTGTTCTCATTGCCCCCCGAAAGGGCTAGGCCCGAATCCGCGATCAGATCGCAGAAGCAGGCTAAGACTAAAGTGTGAGGCTACCAGAAAGCCTGGCAACACGGCAATAAAGTGCCTGAAGTTGCGTAACCAGGTGGTTGATTTGGCTGGAATTATTTCCGACTAGCGGCGATGCTAATTGATACTGGAAATGGGGGGTGTCACAGGAAGGGATAAAAGCTGGTGCCCGGGGCGGGACTTGAACCCGCACGACCAAAGGTCAACGGATTTTAAGTCCGTTGCGTCTACCAATTTCGCCACCCGGGCGGTGACCGTGCAGGTCAATAATTGGAGGCGCGGGTCGGAATCGAACCGGCGTACACGGAGTTGCAGTCCGCTGCATAACCACTCTGCCACCGCGCCTTTAAACTGGTTTACCAAGAAAAAACCTCGGCGGAACCGAGGTTTTCGAAAACTTGGAGCGGGAAACGAGATTCGAACTCGCGACCCCAACCTTGGCAAGGTTGTGCTCTACCAGCTGAGCTATTCCCGCTTTTTTTCTGCCCCGAATCATGCGTCGTTGCGGGGAAGAATTCTACTCATCGCCCTCTCACTGTCAAGCCGGGCCTGGTTGTTTTTTCTGATTTTTCAGCACTTTGACTAAAAAATCCCCGATTCGGACCCGCCTCGGCACCAGGCCAGGCTGGTGCGGTCGACTCAGTCCCCGCTTTTCAGTAACTCAGGGGCTGCCGCGCGCAGATAGGAGCCCATGGACCAAAGTGTCAGCGCCGTGGCCAGATACAACAGGCCGTAACTGAGCCACAGCCAGGGGGTCATGACGATATCGCCAAACGCATCGAAGCCGGGCTTCTGAGCCAACAACAGGGTGATGGCTGTCATCTGGGTTACCGTCTTGATCTTGCCGAGCTGGCTCACCGCCACTCTGCCCCGCTGCCCCAGTTCCGCCATCCACTCACGCAGGGCTGACACGGCAATTTCCCGGGAAACGATCACCATAGCTGGCACCGCCAGCCAGGCTGTAGCATGAATCTGTACCAGCATCACCAGAGCCACCCCGACGATCAGTTTGTCCGCTACCGGGTCCAGAAACGCCCCCAGAGGGCTGGTCTGATTCAGGCGTCTGGCCAGATAACCGTCTAGCCAGTCGGTCACACCCGCTGCCAGAAACAGGGCCGCCGCGCACATGTCGCTCCACTTGAACGGCAAATAGAACACCAGAACCAGAACGGGAATTGCCAATACACGGATCATGGTCAGAATATTGGGCAAATTCAGGATCGGGCTCGTTTTCTGCATATGCACTACCGCCAAAATAAGGGCCTGTTGATACACTGCTCGGCCGTCGCATACCTGAAAAAAGCATGGAGAGCGGCACGAACGCAGCGCATGGCCAGCCTCAACACCCGCGGAATCGGAACACCGCGGACACTAACAGGCCGAAAGCGCCAGTATAACGGAAAGCCGACTGTGACTCATTGCCGATTTTGCGATCAGGGCCTAGTCATGAAACCAATCGTAAAGGGTTTGCGCCATCTGGGCATTGATCCCCGGCACCCTCGCCAGCTCTCCGGCGGAGGCATTACGCAACTGCTTGAGGCCGCCAAAATGGGTAAGCAGCGCCTTGCGACGCTTCGGGCCGATGCCGGGTATCTCGTCCAGGGAAGACTGTTTACGGGTCTTGCCGCGCCGGGCCCGATGGCCAGTTAGTGCAAACCGGTGGGCCTCATCGCGAACCTGTTGCAGCAGGTGCAACGCAGAATGGGATGGGCCCGGCACCAGCTCTTGCCCATCGGGTAAATACAGCACTTCAAAACCTGGCCGCCGGCTGGGCCCCTTGCCGATACCCATTACCCGCACGCGCTCTTGCAACCCCAGCTCCTGGGCCACATCCCAGGCGCGCTGCATCTGTCCCTTGCCACCATCGATCAGCAACAGATCCGGTAATCTGCCCTGCTCCTTGATCACTCGCTGATAGCGACGTCGCACCGCTTCTTCCAGCGCTTCATAGTCATCCCCGGCATGGGCCGGGCTCACATTGAAGTGGCGATAGTCGGTTTTCCTGGCTCCCTGCTGATCGAAGACCACACAGGACGCCACCGCCTTCTCACCCTGGGTGTGACTGATATCAAAACACTCAATGCGGCGCACCGGCTCCTCCGCCCCAAGCAAAGCTTCAAGGGCCAGAAAGCGCTGCTCCATGTGTTCGCGGGCCGCCAGCTCTGCCGCCAAGGATTGCTGGGCATTGGTCTGCGCCATGTCGATCCAGGCGGCGCGCTCGCCCCTGACTCGCCAGGCGAGACGAACCTTCTTGCCCCAGTGGCCACTTAATGCCTGCTGCAGCGCCTCGGCACTGGTCGGCTCAAGCCCCAGCAGGATTTCCTGGGGCTGCACCGGATCTTCCCGGTCGCCCAGGTAATACTGGGCCAGAAACGCTTCCAGAATTTCGTTTTGGTCCTCTTCGCCACGGGTATCCGGGCGGAAGGTGCGGTGGCCGAGAATCCGGCCACCGCGAATCATCAGCACCTCCACCACTGCCAGGCCATGACGGCTTTCGATGGCAACCACATCCAGGTTGCCCTGCCCGGTTTCCGCGTATTGCTTCTGCTGCACAGATTGAATCGCTGCCAGCTGATCGCGGACGATGGCGGCCCGCTCGAAATCCAGAGATTGGGACGCAGCATCCATTTCCGCACTGAGCTGCTCGACCACTTCCCGGCTGCGACCATCCAGGAAGTCCATGGCCAGTTTCACCTGATGGGCATAGGCCTCCTCGCTGACCAGGCCGACACAGGGGGCAGTACAACGATTGATCTGATGCTGCAGGCAGGGCCGGGTCCGATTGCGGAAGTAGCTGTCGCTGCAATTGCGCACCTGGAAGACTTTTTCCACCAGGGAAAGCGCTTCTCGCACCGCGCCGCCACTGGGGTAAGGGCCAAAATAGTGACTGCCGCTACGGCGACTACCGCGATGAAAGGTGATGCGCGGAAACCGGTCCGCGGAGGTGATACGAATGTAGGGATAGGATTTGTCGTCGCGCAGCAGAATATTATAGGGCGGCCGCAGTTCCTTGATCAGCGACTGCTCCAGCAGCAAGGCTTCTGCCTCGCTGCCGGTGACCGTAGTCTGGACACTGGCAATGCGGGCCACCAGAGCCCGGGTCTTCGCGCTGGTGATGTTTTTCTGGAAATAACTGCTCAGTCGCGCCTGTAAATTGCGCGCCTTGCCCACATAGAGGACATCACCGTCCTCATTGAGCATGCGATAGACGCCCGGCTTGCGGGCGCAATGATCCAGAAAATGTTGGGGATCGAACTCTGACAAGGGATAGGTCTCGGCCAGTTACTGCACCAAAAGTGTAACAGCTTAGGCCGGCCTGTTACTCCCTTTTGCGTTCAGGGAACCGTGTTCTCTACCGCATCCAGCATGCCATGGCGCACAGCCAGCAACGCCATTTCCACATCGCTGGTCACACCCAGCTTGTCGAAAATGCGATACCGATAGGTATTGACGGTTTTCGGGGACAGGCACAATTTATCGGCCACGTCCTGCACCTTGTGACAGTTGACGATCATCATCATGATCTGCAACTCACGCTCTGAGAGCATATCCAGAAGAGTGGCTTCATCACCGGTGTAGGGCTTGAGAGCCATGGTCTGGGCAATTTCCGGGCTGATGTAACGCTGCCCGGTGGTGACAATCTTGATGGCGCGGACCATTTCTTCCAGGTCGGCCCCCTTGGTCATATAGCCAGCGGCACCGGCCTTCATCAGGCGGGAGGGAAAGGGCTCTTCCTCACACATGGTCACGGCGATGACACGGATACCATCGTCCACGCGCAACAATTTACGGGTGGCCTCCAGACCACCGATGCCCGGCATCTTGATGTCCATGAGCACCACATCCGGCACTGTGTCCTTGGCCACCTGCACCGCCTGCTCACCGGAGCTGGCTTCGCCAACCACCCGCAAGCCGTCCACTTCATCCAGCATTCTGGCAATGCCGGTTCTGACCAGATCATGGTCGTCCACTACCAATACTTTGATCATTACTGCTTCCCCCGGGTAATTCCTTTACCCACTTCTTTTTCATTAAGGCACGAAGGGTAGCGTCTGTGCACCCACATGCATAGGACCGTGTTATCAAACGATGACATATCTCACGCCACCCCAGATATTTCCATTTTTGTCACAGCTCAGCATCCATGCAAAACGCCAATTTTCCAAATCGCGGCCCGACCTCGCACAGACACAAACCGAAACCTGTTAGCCAATGGTCGCGTTGACGCCCGAAGTAAAAGCACTAACCATGGGCATCATCATACGCCCCAACGGGCCACCAACAGCGACAATGACAAAGGGCACCCCATGAGCGCAATCGTCCTGCTTCTGCTCGGCCTGGGTGGCATGGCCGCCGGCTATTTATTCTACTCCCGCTTTATCGCCACGCGCATCTACAAGCTCGACCCGAATTTTCGCACGCCGGCCCACGAATTCGAGGACGGCGTGGATTTTGTTCCTACCAACCGCTTTGTGCTGTGGGGCCATCACTTTACCTCTGTGGCCGGCGCCGCACCGATTGTCGGACCTGCCATCGCGGTAATCTGGGGCTGGCTTCCCGCCTTCCTGTGGGTGGTTTTCGGCACCATCTTCTTTGCGGGCGTCCACGATAGCGGCGCCCTCTGGGCCAGCGTCCGCAATCGAGCGAAATCTGTTGGTGCCCTGACTGGCGAGGTTGTCGGTCGACGCGCCCGCACCGTGTTCATGATCGTCATCTTCCTGGTGTTGTTGATGGTCAACGCCGTCTTCGGCGTGGTCATCGCCAAACTGCTGATCAACAACCCCGGCGCGGTGGTGCCGGTGTGGGGCGCCATTGCGGTGGCGCTGGTAATCGGCCAGTTGATCTACCGGCGGGTAATCGGCCTGGGTGTGGTGTCCGTGGTGGGCGTCATAGCCCTCTACAGCCTTATTTATGTGGGCCCGCAGGTCCCGGTGGAATTGCCGGAACAG
>Ga0208835_100174_pt1 | contig 17252 bp, 12 predicted proteins | sample DeeseametaMP1374_FD_184190 | JGI IMG/M metagenome (GOLD analysis project Ga0208835, IMG submission 184190) | Marine microbial communities from the Deep Indian Ocean - MP1374 (SPAdes) | ecosystem: Environmental > Aquatic > Marine > Oceanic | place: South of Port of Lincoln, Great Australian Bight... | reverse complement strand
CCCGAACTGCAGTTCAAGATCGCCAACCCTGATCAGGAAGTCGACACCGACAAGGAGGCGACCGAAACGCCGACCGAGTTGCAGGAAGAGACCGAAAACGAGAACGCCGCCCAAAGCACGGCTGCCGCCCCCAAGGCAAGCGCGGGTCAGGACGAACAGGACCAAAGCGCGGCCAAGGAACAGGGGCTGACAGATGCCGAACGGGCAGAGATCACGGATTGGCAAAAATCGCTGGTTCTGGCGTTGAACGCCGCCAAGGATTACCCCCGCCGCGCCCGCGAGGCCCGCGCCGAGGGGACCACAACCGTGGCCTTCACGCTGGATCAATACGGTCAGATCAAAGCGCGCGAGGTGTCCAAATCCTCCGGCTGGCCAGTGTTGGATCAGGCGGCGCTGGATATCTTTGACCGGCTGCAAACACTGCCGCGCCCGCCCTCTGCCATGGGTGCCGGCCCGTTCAATCTGGCAATCCCGATCAGCTATCGCTTTCGCTGATCGGGTCGCCGCCGAAGGCTGTGATCATATCGGGGGTGATGTCCGCGACTGTTGCGCAGCCACATAGGGCCATCGTCACTTCCAGCTCGTCCCGCAAGCGACGCAACACCTGACTGGCCCCGCGTGCCCCGTCAACGATCAACCCGTGCATCACGGGGCGACCGACCAGTACAGCCTCGGCCCCAAGTGCCAGCGCCTTGAACACATCGCTCCCGCGCCGGATTCCGCCATCCAGATAGACCGGCACATCCTGCCCCACCGCCTGCACCACGGCGGCCAATTGCGTGACGGGGGCCGGAACGGTATCCAGCACCCTGCCTCCGTGGTTTGAAACGATGATCCCCGCAACACCGGCATCGACGAACCGCCGCGCATCCGCGGCACGCAGACAGCCTTTGATGATCACCGGAACGGGGCTGTCTGCAATCAGCCGCGTCAGGTCTGCCCATGTGGGGGCGAAGACCATCATCCCGTCGAACACCACGCTCTGCCCGTCTTGCAACTGCGGTCGCGGTGGTTGCGGCAGCGGGTCCAGCATCACGGGGCGCACGCCATCCGGCAGCACAAAGCCCGCGGCAACCTCACGGTCGCGCAGGCCATTGATCGGCGCGTCAAGCGTCACCACCAGCGCCTCTGCCCCGCAGTCCACGGCGCGGTTGACCAAGGTCATCGTGCTATCGTGATCCGCCTGCATATAAAGCTGGAACCAGCGTCGCCCGGGGATAGTGGCGATGTCTTCGGGCGCGGTGCTGGTCTGGCAGCTGACCACCATCACCGCGTCTTGAGCGGCAGCGGCCAGTGCCGTCGCAGTTTCGCCTTCGGTGTGGAACAGCCGTTGGAACGCCATCGGCGCGACCATGATCGGATGCGCCGCGGGCTGCCCCAATATCGTTGTGCGCGTATGCCCGCCTGCACAGTCAGCCAACAGGCGCGGCAACACTCCTATCCGGCCAAAGCTGGCGCGGTTCTGGCGCAGCGACAGCTCCCCTTCTGCGCCGCCTTCGAGGTAGGCAAACACATCAGCGGCAAGGGTCGCGTGGGCGGAGGCTTCGAAATCTGACAAGGTCACAGGCATAGCCCACAGATCGCGCAAAACGCCCGCCGCCACAAGCGACTTAAATACTCAGGTATATCGGTTAGACGCGTTGGACGTATTCCAGCATCGCGTCATCAACCTCGTCCCCACATAGAACAGAGACTTCGCCCGTCGTCTCGAACACGGCGGCACGCACATCGCTCAGCCGCATGACATTGGATTCGCGCAGCTTCTCCATCAGGTCACTGCGTGACACACGATTGACCCGCATCGCCTCTTCACAAATCTGGCCATTCTCCATCAGATAGACCGGCGCGTTCTGGATGGTATGCAAAGCGGTTTCAGACCGACGGCGCAGATAGGATAGCCCGAACTGGAAAAGGAACAGGCAAGCGGTTGCAACCAAAGTCTGGAAGAACGCCTTCCAATCCGACGCTTGCGCCGCCCCCGCCAGCAAAGAGCCGAAGGCGATGGTGGTCACAAAGTCGAAGTTCGTCATTTTCGAGAAGGAATTGAGCCCGACGATCCGCACCATGAGGATGATCCAGATCAGCGCCACACCGCTGAGCACGAAGCCGCGGGCCAGAACATCCAGTACCGTATTGTCGAAAAACATATAATCCCTTCTTCTCTGGATTGATCAGGCGTCGGATTGACGCGCTTTCTCTTCTTTCTCGTCGCGTTGCTGAGCACGCGATTTCGGCACGTCGCCCTCGCCCGCGGGCCACCCTTCGCGCTGCGCGCGGCGGTCGCCGTCGGTCGCTTCGGTCTGGTCGTGGAACAGATGCACCTGCGTTGGATAGGGCATATCGATCCCTTTTTCATCCAGCGCTTTATAGACCGCCTGCAGCACCGCCCCGAAGGTATGGATCTGCGACGCACGGTCCGACTTCGTCCACCACCGCAAGCGGACGATGTTGGCGGAATCGCCCAGTTCGACCGGTATCGTTTCAGGGGCTGGGTCGGCCTCTACACCCTCAACGCTGGCGCAGGCATCCTGCATGACCTTGCGGGCGATGTCCCAATCGTCGCTGCAGCCGATGCCGACGTCATATTCCGACCGGCGCGTGTCAAAGGCGGTATTGACCACCACGCTGTCTGTATAAATGTCCGAATTCGGGATCACCACGCGGCGACCGTCATAGGTTTTGATCATCGTGGCGCGGGTCTCGATCTTTTCGACCGTGCCTTCATGCCCGCCCGACACGATCTGGTCGCCGACTTCAAAGGGCTGACGCAGCAGGATCAGGATACCTGCCAGCATGTTCTGCAAAATGTCCTTGAACGCGAAGCCGATCGCGACAGAGCTGACGCCCAACCCGGCAATCAGATCCCCCGGTGTGACCGTCGGGGCGACGATGGTCACCGCCAGCATGAAGCCGATGATCGTCACGGCCCACCGCATCAGCGCCCCGCCCACGTCGCCCAAATTCTCGCGTCCGCGGCGCCCGGCGGACTTGCGGATCAGCGCGCCGATGCCCATTCCCAGAAACCAGAACACCACGGCCACAACCAGCGCGACGCCGATATTCGGGAGCAATCTGAAAAAGCCGTCCAACCAGCCGTCAAGTTTATCGAAAATCAGGCCGGGGTTGGCGTCGACTTCTTCCATGGATTCTTCCTTACTCGTTACTGAATCAGCGGGAGCACAAAAGACCCGTTCTCACGTGGCTATTTGATCACATCCCCAAGACAAACGACCCGAAACAGCGGCGGGTTCCCGAAACACCCTTGGTATATGCGCTGCAAACACGTCCAAGGCCGCAAGCGCTTTGTGTGAAATGAGCAACAGCGCCATAATTCCGCCAGTTTCAGAAACCATTAACGATGGCAGAGAAATTCGAGAGATGCAGAGCGTACAACCCTCTGTGCAGGACTGAGTGACAGGGCAACGATGACAATTCCGCGCAAGCTAGCCTACTTTCAACTGTTTACCCTTTGCGTCTGCATCGGGCTTTCCTTTTTGTTCTTCTTTGTGGCGGGCAATACTGTGCAGGTCCAAGCGCAGGACAGGTTTCACGCGTTGGTCAGCCAAGGGTTGTCGTCAATGGGGCGGCGCGCCGACGAATACGGCAGGACGCTCGACGGTGTCGCGGGCTTTGTCGCTGCCTCTGACGAGGTGACGGCGCAGGATATGGAGACCTACGCCACGTCGGTCCATATTGCAGACGGTTCCTACGTGCTGGACGCCATCGGCTTTGCCGTCCCTGTGTATGACGAAACCGACGGCACGCTGAAGGATTTCGTGATCCAGCGCGCCACACCGACGGAAAACTTCGCCGGCATGGTCGGGACAGAGTTTTCAAGCAACTCAGATCTTCTGGCCACGGCCCTCGCCACCCATGCAAGTGGCAAGACGCTTTCGACAACCCCTGCGCTCCACGGTGAAAACTGCCATGCCCTGCTGATCAAACCGATTTTCCGCCCCGGCGCCGCTTCTGACGGCACCCGCGATCCGGATGCGGCGTTTCTGGGCGTCGCCTTTGCAATGGTCGACGTGGACGAAATCTTTAGCGATCTCTTCGCCGCGCAAAATGACCTCATCACGCTGGATGTGTCCTTCTATGTTGAGAATGGCACCCCGTTCCAGCACGATCCAACCGTCGCCAGCGATGCCCCCCCACCGGCGTTTGAATTTTCGCGTGACCATACGGGCTATGGCCAACGCATGACCCTGCACTGGGCCAGCACCCCGGCGTTCGAGGCCGCGCAACCGAACAACGCCAAATGGATCGTGCTGGCGCTGTCGCTGACCATCACGGCGCTGATCCTGATCATCCAGTCGGTGATCCTGAAACGTAACCTGACCATCAACCAGACGGTGGCCGACAAAACCCGCGAGCTTGAGACGCAACACCAAGAGAAACGCTCAATCCTCGAAAACGCGATGCTGCCGATTATCTCGGTCCGGCAATCGGGGGAAATCCTGCATCTGAACGATGCCGCGCGACAGCATCTGATCGCGGCCGGGCATCGCAAGGACGCGACGGGCGACTTCGTGCAAGACCTGCTGCCCGAGGTCGACATCCACCGTGCCGACGGCGGTGTGAAAGTCGTGGTGCCGCCCCACAAAGGTACGACAGAACCCCGCACGCTTGAGGTCGAGAAGAACACCTGGCTTACCGCCGACGCAGAGACCCGTATCACCTTGATGCTGCGCGATATCACCGACAGCGAACGCCGCACGCTCAAGATCGCGGAAACCGAACAACGGTGGAGCCTCGCGCTCAGCAGTGCACATATCGGGGTCTTTGACATTGATCTGGAAAATGGCACCTCTGTGGTGTCGGACACATGGCGCGACATCATGCACCACCCCGCTGACCCCGCCTGTCAGAATCCCTATTACGATAAGATGCAGCATGTGCATCCCGATGATGCGGCGGTGGTCAAGAAGATCGAGCTCGCCTGTCTGAACGGGATGACCGACCGCGCCGAGGCCCGCTTTCGCATCCGCGTCGGTCAGGACAACTGGCGCTGGATCAAATCGGATGCGGTCGTGGTAGAACGGGCGAAGAATGGGCGCGCCCTGCGGATGCTGGGTATTCAGATCGACATCACCGAAAGCAACAAGCTTGAACAGATGAAGCACGACTTTGTCGCCACCGTCAGCCACGAACTGCGCACGCCGCTGACCTCTATCAAGGGGGCGTTGGGGCTGCTCGAGGCCCAGACACAGGACGATCCGGATGCCGGCGCGGTGCGTCTGGTGCAGATCGCCACGGCCAACTGCGACCGGCTTGTCGCGCTGGTAAATGACATTCTGGACATGGAAAAGATAAACGCAGGCAGTATGACCGTTGTGCCGAAACCGGAGAAGCTGGGCGATATCGTCACCCTCGCCGCCGAGCAGGTAGAGCCTTATGCCAGCGAATGGAAAGTCGAGATCGACGTAGACACGCCCGATCCCGATCACCACGTGCTGACCGACAAGAACCGGATCATGCAGGTGCTGACCAACCTCTTGTCCAATGCCTGCAAGTTCGCCTACCCCGAAACCGCCGTGACCGTGACCACAGCGCCAGTGGGCGACATGACCAAAATCTCTGTCACCAATCTGGGCAACGGCATTTCGGAGGAGTTCCGCGAACGCATCTTCCAGCCGTTCTCGCAGGCCGAGGCATCGAACACGCGACAGCGCGGTGGCACCGGGCTTGGGCTCAATATCTCGCGCCATCTGGTAGAGGCCATGGGCGGGGAAATCGGGTTCGACAGTGTGCCGGGGGAGGAAACCGTGTTCTGGTTCACCTGCCCCTCGACCGAAGACCCCGACGTGGCGATGGTGGCCTAAAGCGCCAGATCGGCGATCAGCATATCCTTGGTGTAATCGGCCTTCAGCTTGCGCGGCCCGTTGCGCCCGCCTTCGACCACGATAAAGCTGTCACCCAGCGCATAGGCGAAATCGGCATTCTGTTCGACCAATACAATCGCCATCTCGCCCTGGGTGCGCAGCAACCGCAGCGCATCCCCGATCTGCTGGATCACATTGGGCTGGATACCTTCAGTCGGTTCGTCCAGCAACAAGACCCGCGGTCGCGTGATCAGCGCCCGTGCGATGGCAAGCTGCTGCTGCTGCCCGCCCGACAGATCCCCCCCGCGCCGCGCTTTCATCTCCCGCAAGACAGGGAACAGATCGTAGATGTGATCTGGGATGTGGTGGTCGGCCTTGGGCAGGCAGGCAAACCCCGTCTCTAGGTTCTCCTCCACCGTCATCATCGGGAACACCTCGCGCCCCTGCGGTACATAGGCAATGCCCGCATTCGCCGCCTGAAAGGCCGTGGTCAAACGCACGGGAGTTCCATCAACGCTGATCGTGCCCGCCGACGCCGGATGCCGCCCGGCAATCGCCTTGAGGGTGGAGGTCTTGCCGACCCCGTTGTTGCCAATCAGGGTCGTGATCTGCCCCTTGGGGGCCTGAAAAGACACCTCGTAAAGAATGCGGCTTTGACCATAGTGCAGGTCCAGATTTTCAACTTCAAGCATGGCCGCGCCCCAGATAAACTTCGATCACTTTCGGGTTGGATGTCACGTGGTCAAGACTGCCTTCGGCCAGCACCGATCCTTCGTGCAGCACCGTGACCTTGCAGTCGAGCCTGCGCACGAATTCCATGTCATGTTCGACCACCACCACGGCGCGGGTCTTGGCGGCGCGTTTCAGGATATCGGTGGTCTTTTCGCGTTCCTCTACTGTCATGCCGGCGGCGGGTTCGTCGACCAGCAGCAGACGCGGCTCCTGCGCCAGTAGCATGCCGATCTCAAGCCATTGCTTCTGGCCGTGGCTCAACTCTCCGGCGATGCGGGTCAGGCTGTCGGTCAGGCCGATCTCTGCCGCGATGCCTTCGATCCGCGCAGCGTTGGAAGGAGTCTTGCGGTGCAGCAGGACGGCCAGCGGCCCACGCGGGTTCTTCAGCGCCATCGCAAGGTTCTGCCGCACGGTCTGCGCCTCGAAAACGGTGGGTTTCTGAAACTTGCGCCCCACCCCTTCGTTCGCGATATCCGCCTCTGACATACCAAGCAGCGATATATTCCGCTCCCCCCAGACGACATGGCCGCTGTCGGGGCGCGTCTTGCCGGTGATGATGTCCATAAAGGTGGTCTTGCCCGCCCCGTTCGGCCCGATCACAGCGCGCAGTTCCGGCTCTGCGATCTGGATCGACAGGTTGTTGATCGCTTTGAACCCGTCAAAGGATTTCGACACGCCGGAGACTTCTAACAGGGTATCGTTCATGAAGGTTTCCTCACCAGATAATCAAACAGGCCGCCGATCCCCTTGGGGAAGAACAAGGTCACGCAAACAAAGGATACGCCAAGCAGTACCAGCCACCAGTCGGTCCATAGGATCGTATAGAACCCTAGATCGATGGCAGGGGCACCGCCCCCTGTGAACCAGCTGGACAGCAAGGATACGAATGCCGCCCCGATCACCGCGCCGTAAAGCCGCCCGCGCCCGCCAATCGCGACCCAGACCGCCAGATAGATCGATGCAATCGGCGCGATCTCTGCCGGGTTGATGATACCCGCCTGCGGGTAATAAAGCGCCCCGGCGATACCGGCGATCACGGCGGTCAGGGTAAAGATGAACAGTTTGTAGCGTTCCACACGGTAGCCAAGGAAGCGGACGCGGGCCTCGTTATCGCGGATGCCTTGCACCACGCTGCCCATCTTGCCCGATACCACCCACGCAAACAGGATATACCCAAGCGCAAGTGCCAGCGCCGACCCCATAAAGAACACAAGGCTAATGGTCGCCTGCGAGGTGTCTTCGTACCCCGGAATATTCTGCAAACCGGAAAGCCCGTTGTTGCCGCGCAGGCCACTGTCGTTCTGGAACAGCCACAGCGACAGCGCCAGCGTCATCGCCTGCGTCAGGATCGACAGGTAAACGCCCGTGACACGGCTGCGGAACGCCAGCCAGCCAAAGACCAGCGCAAGCAGCCCCGGCACAATCACCACCATCAGCAGTTGCAGGAACAGACTGCCGGAGAAGGCCCAGAGCCACGGAAAGTCAGAGCTGCCAACGACGCCGAAGATCTGGTTGCCGATGGCGTCCTGCACCTCTTGCGGTGTGGGCGGGATCACCTGACCTTCAAGGCTCGACAACACGATACCTTCGGTCCGCGCATACATCAGCCACATGCCGATGGCGTAACCGCCGATGCCGAAGAAAGCGAAATGCCCGAGGCTCAGGATACCGCAGTAGCCCCAGACCACATCCATCGCGATGGCGATGAGACACAGGCACAGCGTCTTGCCCAATGTCTTAACCATAGAGGTAGAGATCAGGCCCGTGCCTGTCGCCTCTGACCCGATGGCGACCGCGAGGGTAAACAGCCCCAACAGCGCGATGAACCACAGGACGGAAGGGTTTTCAGAAATGAATGTTTTACGCATGGATCAATCCGCCGCTGCCCGACCCTTTTGGGCAACGATGCCCTTGGGACGGAATTGAATGAACAGGATGATGAACAGCACCATATAGGTCTGGGCCGCGAGGGTATTGGACGGGTTGAACCATTCTATCCCCTTTTGCAGGAACCCGATAAGCGAGGCCCCGGCCAGCGTGCCCCAGACGTTACCAACGCCGCCCACGACCACGGTCATGAAGGATTGCACGATGTAATCGGCCCCCATCTCGGATGTAACCTTGGCATAAAGCCCGATGGCCACCCCCGCGATCCCCGCGATGCCCGAGCCAAGGCCAAAGGTCATCATGTTGATGCGGTCGGGGTTGATACCCATACTGGCCGCCATACCGGGGTTCTGCGTCACCGCGCGCACCTCTAGCCCCAGTCGGGTGCGTTTCAGCACAAACAGGATCAGCCCTAGGAACAGCAGCGCCAGCACGAAGATCGCGATGCGGATATAGCTGATCTGGATCACATCCGAGATCACCCACGCCCCGTCCAGCCAAGCCGGAGAGGTCAGCGGGCGTGCCTGCGTGCCAAAGATGTTCTTGGCCAGTTGCTGCAGCGCGATAGAGATCCCGAAAGTCGCCAGCAACGTCTCTAGCGGCCGGTGGTAGAGGTGCCGGATCACCAATCGCTCCATCACCATACCGGCGGCGAATGTGACCGCAAAGGCCAGCGGCAGGGCGATGATGATCGACAGCGTGTAATCGGGCACGAACAGCTGCACGACATAGCCGGTATAGGCCCCCATCATGATAAACTCGCCATGGGCCATGTTGATGACCCCCATGACGCCAAAGGTGATGGCAAGGCCGATAGCCGCAAGGAAATAGATCGACGCGAGCGACAGCGCGTCCAGCGTCAGGTCAACGGTTTGCGCGGCGGCGACGCGGGTCTCGATGCTGTCGAGCGTGGCCCGCGCGGCGTCTGTGACGGCGCTGTCGGGCTCGTCATACACCTCGTAGAACGTCATGCCTGCGATGGCATCTTGCTGGTCCCGCGCAGTCACCAGCGGCGGCACGGTGCCCGCAGCGGCGAGTGCGGCATAGGCCGTCGCACGCGCCGCATCGGTATTCAGCCGCGCTGTCGGGATGCCACCCACACGCCCGTTGACAACGTTCGCCGCCAAAGCGTCGCGGATCGCGCCGGGGGGCACACGCGCCGGGGCCAGATCAGCCGCCACAAGCTGCGCATAGGCCGCATCGGGTGATATATCCTCCCCCGGTGTCAGCACCCGCGCGACGTTGCCGCTGGGTGTTTCAGACGGAGTCGCTGTTCTGGTCGATAGAATCTGGTTCATCACCGCCCGCGCCTCGATCGAGGTATCGCTCGCCATCGATGTGATCGCGGCGATACGGTCGGCGACTGTGTCGCCAAAACTGGCAGAGAGGAAGTTGGTCAGCTGGATCTTGCGGGCCTTCAGCGCCGCGTCTGTCTCTGCCTCAATCGAGGCGCGCAGGGGGGCCAGTTGGTCCGCCTCCGGGCGGCGGGCGATGGAATCGACGGCACTTTGACGGCGTGCAAGATCAGGGTCGGTCAGTTGGAACTGGACAAGCGCGGTGCCGATCAGGCGGCGGACACCGCCATTGGGTTTCAGCTGCGAAAACCCGCTTGCCGGTGCCGTGCTTTCCGCATCGCTGTCGATATCGCGCAAGGCCAGCGCGTCGCCTGTCTCGGTGCCGAAAAAGAACACACCATCCGCGTCGCGTTGCCAGACCCCTTTGTCCTGCCAGCGTTCAAGAAACGCGCTGACCTGCGGCGCACCGGAGGCAACCAGATCATCCAGCGCGACAGAGACAGAGCTGCGCGAGGGTTTGGCAATTTCATCGGCATGAGCTTGAAGCACGGGCTGCAAATCTTGCGCCTGTGCCGTTCCCACGATGCCCACCCAACAGAGGAGCATTAACAGGTGGCGGAACATAGGGATCCCTTGTGGTATGTCTGGGAAATAAGGTGATGGGGCGGCCAGTCGGCCTGCCCGCCCCGGCGTTCAGGATCAGTAGTTAGAGGTCAGCTGAACGCAGGTTTCCGTTTCGGTGTTGTACATGCCGCATTCCAGATCTTTCCAATCGGAGGTCAGCACAGCGCTTTCGGGCAGGAAGTCTGTCCAGGCGTCGCCGGGCACCGGATCGGTCTGGCTGATGATGTCGAACTGACCGTCTGCCGTGATCTCGCCGATCAGCACGGGTTTGGACAGGTGGTGGTTCACCAGCATCTCGGCGGTGCCGCCGGTCAGGTTCGGGAAGGTCTGCCCGTACATCGCGCTGCGCACGGCATCGACATCGGTTGTGCCCGCCTGTTCAACCGCATTCACCCACATGTTGAAGCCGATGTAGTGCGCCTCCATCGGGTCATTGGTCACGCGTTTGTCGTCGCCGATGGATGTTTTCCACTGTTCGATGAATTCAGCGTTTGCAGGGGTGTCTGCGGACATAAAGTAGTTCCACGCCGCCAGATGCCCGACAAGGTTCGATGTATCGAGCCCCGACAGCTCTTCCTCGCCCACCGAGAAGGCAACGACGGGGATATCATCCGCCGACACATCCGCCGCGGCGAGCTCTTTGTAAAAACCGATGTTCGCGTCACCGTTGATGGTCGACACAACGCCCACCTGCTTGCCGTCCTGGCCCAGTGCCACGACATCGCCCACGATCGTGGCCCAATCGGAATGGCCAAACGGGGTGTAGTTCACAAAGATGTCTTCTTCGGCAATGCCCTTGGACATCAGATAGGATTTCAGAATGTTATTGGTGGTACGCGGGTAGACATAGTCGGTCCCGAGCAGGGCGAATTTCTCGACCCCCAGCTCTTCGAGGAAGTAATCAACCGCAGGGATCGCTTGCTGGTTGGGCGCGGCACCCGTGTAGAACACGTTCTTGGATGATTCCTCGCCCTCGTATTGCACGGGGTAGAACAGCAGGCCGTTCAGCTCTTCGATCACGGGCAGCACGGATTTGCGCGACACAGAGGTCCAGTTGCCAAAGATCACGTCGACCTCGTTCACGGTCAGCAGCTCGCGCGCCTTCTCTGCGAACAAAGGCCAGTCGGAGGCAGGGTCAACCACGACCGCCTCGATCTCGCAGCCCAATACGCCGCCCTTTTCGTTCTGCGCGTCGATCAACATCAGCATGGTGTCTTTCAGCGTCGTCTCGGAAATCGCCATGGTCCCCGACAGCGAGTGCAACACGCCGACCTTGACCGGATCTGCACAGACCTGCGCCATCACCAGCGAGGTGGAGCCCATCAATGCAGCGGTCGCGCAGGCGGCGAGTTTGGTGAATGTTGTCATCTTCTATCCCCTGTTGGCGCTGCTACCCCGCGCGTCAGAACGCACTTTTCCGGGGCCCCCAAGCACGTTAGACAGGAGGCGCAGCATATTGTTGTGATCGTCGCATGGCTTGTTACATCTGCCAGGATCGCTTGCCGTGCGACGGTGTTGCCTGTGTCGGCACAAGGCCAAGATGCCTAGGGCAGTGGCGGAGTCGCTAGAAAAAATGGCATGTCACAGGACACGCCCCTAGCCGCGCCTCATTTTTTGGCACCAAAGATCGGGATCGCTTAAAATGTAACCGGCAGGCACACGGCTCCGGGGAAAGGCGCGCGACAAGCGCGCGCCAGCACCTTCGCCTTAGGGGGTGACGCGCGCGGCGGAGGTCGCCTGCCACGCCCGCAACATCGGCAGCGCACAAAGGGCGGCCCCGATGAGGAAGGACAGGCTGTAGCCCAAACCGGCCAGATCGTTCTGCGGCATGGCGATCAGCACACCGCCAAAGAACAGCGCCACCCGCATCGGCAGCGCCCCACGGCCTTCAATCGGGCCGACAAGGCTGATGTACCCCTGCAGCGCCGCCGAGATCAGGGTCACCCCGATCATCGCACAGCTCAGCGCGACGACGACCTCCCACGCGGGGGCCTGACCAATCAACGCAGGGTTCAGCACAAAGAAGAAGGGCGCGATATAGATCACACCGCCAAGGCGCATCGCCTCGAACCCCGTAGCAATCGGGTTGGACCCTGCCATGGTAGAGGCCGCAAAAGCGCCAAGCGCTACCGGAGGTGTGATATAGCTGACCATGCCCCAGTAGAGAATGAACAGATGCACTGCCAGTTGGTTCAGCCCGCCGGCCTCAAGCGCGGGGGCCAGCACCACCGCAAGGAAGATATAGCAGGCGGTCACCGTCATCCCCATGCCAAAGATAAAGGCGGTGATCGCCCCCATCAGCAACAGGATCAACGTGCTGTCGCCGGCAAGAAACACCAGCTCGTTCACCAATGTGCCCGCCAGCCCTGTAGCAGAGAACGACCCGACGATCAGCCCGACGCCCAGCAGGATCGCGGTCAGTTCTGACAGCCCCATGCCGACACCGATAATCATATTGCCAAGGCGGCTCAGGTTCAGACGATGGCTCGCGCGGAACTGGTTCACCACCAACAGCAGCGCCGTCGCATAGAAGGGCGCAGAGGATTCCTGCCGCAGCCCGATCATCATATAGAGCAACAGCGCGAAGACGAAGATATAGGGCCAGCCTTCGATCATCACCTGTCGTAGCCGTGGCAGGTCAGGCTTGGGCAAACCACGCAGCCCGCGTTTCGCGGAGTAGGCGTCGATCTGGGCAAACAGCCCCCAGTAGAACAGAATGCTCGGAATGGCGGCGGCCAGCGCGATTTCGACATAGGGGCGTGACAGGAAGGACGCCATGACAAAGGCCGTCGCACCCATGATCGGCGGCATCAATACCCCGCCAGTCGAGGCACAGGCCTCTGTCGCGGCGGCGGTCTTGGCCGAAAATCCGGTCTTGCGCATCGCGGGGATCGACACCGCCCCCGTGGTCAATACATTCGAAATGACAGAGCCAGACATCGACCCCATAAAGCCGCTGGCAAAGATAGAGACCTTCGCCGCGCCCCCGCGGTAGCCGCCCACGAGGCCAAGCGCCAGATCGTTGAAAAACTGCCCGCCGCCTGTCCGTTGCAGCACCGCGCCGAACAGGATGAAGCCGATGACAACACCGCCAAACGCCTTCATCGGAATGCCGAAAGAGCTTTCGGCGGAATAGATATGGTAAGGCACCGTTTGCAGAAACGTGCTTTGAAAGCCCGAAAACGGGTCCGGCACGTGGCCCGCGAAGGTTGGATAGAACGCAAAGAGCGTGACAATCAGGAACAGCACCAGCCCCCCTGCCCGCCGCGTTGCCTCTAGGATCAGAAAGAAGAATATGACCGAGACATATTGCGCCGTTTCAGGGGCTGCATATTCCCACCCCTGCGACAGGTTCTGCTGCGCGGTCTGCGCCAGATAGCCCGTGGTCCCGACCGAAGCGGCAAACAGCACCCAGTCCAGCAGTGTTGGCTCCCCTCCCTTGCCGCCGCGGCCCTGAAAGATCAGGAACGTCAACGCCAGGAACATCCCCCCGAGGATATACAGATACCGCCCGTCGATCAGCACAATCCCGAAAAGCTGAAGGTTGAAAAGCTGGTTCACCACCAGCACCAGCGACAGCAGCGTGGTGATCACCACGACCCAACGTGCCACCCCCGAGATCCGCTCCGCCGGGGTGGCACCGTCAATCGCCACCTCCTCGAACTTCGGCTGCGGGGCGCGCGATGTATCGGGATCGGTCATAAAAACGCTTTCATATTAGGGGGTACGGGCCGGTAAGCGGCACAGCAGGAACGGGCCGGCACCATGACCAGCCCGCCCCGAACTTTGGAAAGGTTCAGAAAACGACAGAGAACCCGCCGTCTGCCAAGGCCTTGCGGCGCGCCTCGGACCAAGCGGCTTCCCAGTCAGAGGGGTTGGACGCTTTCGTCGCTTCCCATGCCGCGGCCAGCGCTTCTTGGCGTTTCACAAGTTTGTCGTTATGCGCCTGCGCGGTGTCAGACCAAGCGCCCACTTCTTCGAAATAGCGGATCGCCCCTTCGTGGTAGGGCACCACCCATTCCATGTTCTGCTTGTCCAGCGCCCAGCCACCGATGCCGGGGGAATTGCCGTCATATTTCGGGAACAGCTCTACCATCGCCTTGGTCATATTATAGACCAGCGCTTCGTCCGTGGCCGCAATCGAGGTCAGCACCGGATAGGCATAGCCCGCGCCCTGATAGCCGTCGGTCCCGTCGATGGTGGCCCCGACCTTGGCTTTGTTCAGCGTGAAGAAGGGGGCAATTTCCTGCATGCGGGCGAAACCCTCGGTGTCGTCGGGATCAATCGGCGGCCAGAACAGCCCGCGCGGCCCCGCTTCGGCCTCATATGCCTTGCCCGAGTTGGTCGACGCAAAAGCCGCATCGACCTGCCCTTCGATCAGGCCGGTCCAGCTGGCCCCGAACCCGCCGAAATCAACCCGCTCCACATCGTCCCAGGTCAAGCCGCCATAGGCCAGATAGGCTTCGGTGTTCACGTTCAACGCAGGGGCACCCACGATATAGGACACACGCTTCCCCTTGAGGTCGGCATAGGTCTCGATCCCCAGATCGCCCGCGACACCGACCGCAAGGTTGATCGCGCCGCCGTTGTTCGCCAGCAGCACGCGGATCGGCTGCGGGCCCCAGTTTTCGGCCCCGAAATCAAACACACCTTCCTGCGCCATAAAACTACCGCCCACACCCGTGGCCGAGAATTCAACCCGCCCCTGGCGCAGCGGCTCTGTGCGCGACACGTCGTTCTTGCCCGGCAGCACGCGCAGGTTCACCCCCGCGGCATCTTGCAACGCAGCACCGATTGCCACGGCCTGATTATAGCCCGCCGACCCGGTGTCATAGGCTGTCCAGCTCAGTTGACGCGGCAGGTCCAGATCCTGCGCGACCCCCATGGAAGCCGTGAACCCAAATGCCACGACCGTCGTCTTCAATACGTTCATATCTTTCCTCCCAGAAATTCCTGCGGCGCAAAACATTCGCGTTTGCGGCAGGGTTAGCGGCCCGTTTTCTTGTGAAACGTGGTTCCGCCCTGTGGAAAAGGATAAGAGCGCGCCTTTCCTTGAGTCAACAAAAGACCGCGAGAGGCGCGATTGCGCAGGGTGACGTCAATCAGAGGTAGAGCAAAGATGTTCTGATGCGGGAACACCCGCCTTGCGCGCCGCCTCCGACAGTTGCGCCAATGTGCCTGCATCCAGCGGAATACCCTTGGCCGATCGCTCCGCCGTACTGCGCCTTTCGGGGTCGCCGGGGAATTGCACCCCCGCCGTTCCGGGCGCTGCGGGGGATGCCTTGACCCAATCTGTATAGCTGTCCACATCCACACCAAAGCTTTGCGCAAGACCAAAGACATTCGGATCGATCAAGATCGCCATCATGTTGTTCACGATCCGGTCGGGCACCTCGCGCTCGGGCGCATAGGCCCCGCCCCCGCTGAACGATCCACCTAAGATATCCCCCAGCAAGGCGAGCCCGAACCCTTTATGCTGCCCGAAGGCCGTCAACGCCCCGCCTGCACCGTCAAATACCACCGACGGATCGCGCGTGGCATTGCCCTGCGCATCAATCAACGCCCCTTCGGGCGCGGGCTTGCCGCTAAGCTGAGCCACACGCGCCTTGCCCATGGCGATGGTACTGGTCGCCATATCCAGCACAAACATCGGATGCTTTTCGGTCGCCGGTATCGCCGTGCAATAAGGGTTGGTGACAAACCGCGCATCACTGCCGCCGAACGGTGCCACGAGGGGGCGCACGGACTGAACATTCGCGTAAAGGATGCAGATAAACCCCGCCTCCGCCGCCATAATGCCCCAGTCGCCCAACCGCCCAAGGTGGAAGCTGTTGCGCAAGGACAGCATCGCAAAATGGTGGGTCTGCGCACGATCAATCGCCAACGTCATCGCCTGCTCTGCCACGATATGGCCAAAGCCACGGTGGCCATCGACCAAGAGGAACGGCCCCTTGTCCTGCACCAGCTCGATATCGGCCGCAGCGTCCAACTGCCCTGCAAGAATACCGTCCACATAGGCGGGTATCATCCCCACCCCGTGGCTGTCATGCCCTGCCAGATTAGCCCCCACCAACCGCGCCGCAACCTTCGCCGCCCGCCCTGCATCCTTCCCTGCATACGCCAAAATTGCCGTCGCAAAATCCGTCAACCGCCCCGCATCAACCGCCATCGGTCTGTCCTCCCCCAACTATGCTGTCCACGCCGCCTCTCCCAAAGCGAACGCCCACGATCGCAGCCTCGCGCCAAGAAGCGGAAACTACAAGCCGGAGGGTCATCGGAAGCGGAAGGAGCCAATGCGGGCGTCTACGGCGGGAAAGTTTTCAACGGAGAGTTTAAATGGTGCCCAGGGGCGGGAAATACTAACGCTTTTCGAACAAGTAGTTAGGCAAAAGTGGGACACACAATCCTTCCATTGTTTTACTAGATTTTTCGGAATAATTGTCCCACTAAAACGCGAAGAGACGAAGTGTGCTACCCGAGGAGCCGATCGCTACCTTGGACCGATCATATCCATCCCTGGCAAAATGTTTGGCGAGACAGAGATCACGAGTTTCAGCCTGACCGGTTTGACGCCTTTCGCAATGTTCTGGATGCACCCGCCCCCGGTCGGCATGAACGTTTTAAGGAGCACTGCCCAGCGGCTCTACGCGGCGGCATGTCTCGTATCGCTGACCCTATTCGGGTCGTGCCGGCGAAAGCGCGCCTGAACGCTACTAGCAAAGCTGGGCACAGCCCGACCTTTCAAAAGCTACTGCATGACTTAGTCAACAACTGAAGCAGTAGAGGCCAACTGGACCTGTCGCGCTTTCGTGCCGCCCCAGGTGCTCGTTTAGGCCACCTTGCGTTCGAAAGCGACAGGGCTTTTCCAACCCAATGCTGAGTGTCGGCGTCG
>Ga0208835_100167_pt1 | contig 17749 bp, 12 predicted proteins | sample DeeseametaMP1374_FD_184190 | JGI IMG/M metagenome (GOLD analysis project Ga0208835, IMG submission 184190) | Marine microbial communities from the Deep Indian Ocean - MP1374 (SPAdes) | ecosystem: Environmental > Aquatic > Marine > Oceanic | place: South of Port of Lincoln, Great Australian Bight... | reverse complement strand
GCATTTGCTGTTCTTCACTCAATTGAAAATTCATCGTTGTTCTCCATTCCCGGGCGACTGCCGGCCTTCGCCGCTCAAGCCTTCACCATGCACAGCATGGTTTCCCACAAAAACCTGACACCGCAGAGGGACCCTGTGGGAAGTCATGCTGGCATGACGAATCCCGCCCCCTCGGTAACCCTCAAAGCCCCAACACCGCCTTGGCGATAATCCCGCGCTGCACTTCATTGGAGCCGCCATAAATAGAACAGGCCCGCGAGTTCAGATAATGGGGCATAGCAGTGAGTGCATACTCCGGCCCGATCACCGGCTGTTCCTCGCCGGGCACCAGGGCCTGGGGCTGCCAGATCACGCTCTGGCTACCCAGGGTTTCAATGCGCAGCTCGGTGACTTTCTGCAGCAATTCGGTGCCGAGGATCTTGCTCATGGACGACAGCGCCCCCGGGTCCTTGCCGGCGGACAGGGCGGACTTGATACGCATTTCGGTGAATTCCAGCGCCAGCACATCCGCTTCCAGAGCGGCAAACTTGTGCTGCCATACCGGGTCTTTGGTCAGGGGACCAAAGGCGGTCTGCTGCTTCTCGGCCATCAGGCGGATCTTTTCCAGCATCACGTTCAGACCCGGGGCGTATTCCTGGCCGCCGCGCTCGAAGGTGAGCAGGTACTTGGCCACGGTCCAGCCATCGTTTTCTTCGCCCACCCGGTTCTTCTGCGGCACGCGCACATTGTCGAAGAACACCTGGCACTGCTCCGGCACTTCATCCAGGCCGACAATGGGCTCGATGGTGATGCCCGGCAGATCCATGTCCAACAGCAGGAAAGTAATGCCCTGCTGGGGTTTGCCATCGCGGTTGGTGCGCACCAGCGCGAACATCTTGTTGGCGTAGTGGGCGTAGGTGGTCCAGATCTTGGTGCCGTTGAGGATGTAGTCGTCGCCATCCTTCTCGGCAAAGGTCTTCAGGGAGGCCAGATCGGAGCCGGAGCCCGGCTCGGAATAGCCCTGGCACCAGAAGTGCTCGCCGCTGAGAATCTTCGGCAGGTATTCCTTCTGCTGCTCCTCGGTGCCGCAGCCGATCAGGCAAGGGCCGCACATGTGCAGGCCCATGGGGACCAGCGGCGGCGTCTCGGCACGGACCAGTTCCTCCGCAAAGATGGCCCGCTGGGTCACGCTCCAGCCGGTGCCGCCGAATTCCTTCGGCCAGTGCGGCGCCGCCCAGCCCTTGTCGTTGAGAATGCGCTGCCAGGCCATGGCTTCCTTCACCGGCGCAAACACCGAGGTCACCATCCTGCCCGCTTCCCGAATTTCCGGGGTCAGGCTCTCCTCCAGAAAGGTCCGCACCTCATCCCGAAACGCCTTCTCCTGCTCCGGCACCCGCAGATCCATACCCTACTCCGCTGTTATCAGACTCAGTGGACCCAGTGTACGGGAGACAAAATGAGACAATAATGACGATTCGTATCATGCCCCTGGCGCAAAGCGTCAAAGGTCCACCCACTGCTACGCCTTTGCCACCACAAGATGCCGCCACCAACCACGCCCCGCCAAACCAACTCAGCTATACTGCCCCGATATTCCATGCAGACAGGCAACACCCGCTTATGAGCATCAACTGGTTCCCCGGCCACATGAACAAGGCCACCCGCGAGATCCGCGAGATCCTGCCCAAGGTGGATCTGATCATCGAAATCGTCGACGCCCGCCTGCCCTACAGCAGCTCCAACCCGGTGATCGAGAATTTCCGTGCCGACAAACCCTGTCTGAAACTGCTCAGCAAAAGCGACCTGGCCGACCCGGCCATCACCCAGCAGTGGCTCGAGCACCTGCAAAAAGACCCCACCGTCCGCGCCCTGGCCATCACCACCCACCAGCCGGAACCGATGCGCAAACTGGCGGATATCTGCCAGCAGATGGTCCACAAAAAGCGGGACCGGGCCACCACCATCACCGCCCTGATCACCGGCATTCCCAACGTGGGCAAATCCACCTTCATCAACACCCTGGCCGGCCGCCAGGTGGCCCGGGCCGGCAACGAACCAGCGGTGACCCAGCGTCAGCAACGCATCGAACTGGGCGGCGGCCTGATCCTCATCGACTCCCCCGGCATCCTCTGGCCGAAAATCGAGAACCGTAACAGCGGCTACCGCCTGGCCCTCTCCGGCGCCATCAAGGCCACCGCCATGCAGGAAGACGACGTGGCCCTGTTCGCCGCCGAATACTTCATGCAGGCCTACCCGCAACAGATGAAAGAACGCTTCAAACGCGACGACCTGCCCGAAGAAGGCGTGCCCTTCCTGGAAACCATCGGCAAACAACGCGGCTGCCTGGGCAGCGGCGGCCACGTGGACTTCGACCGCGCCGCCACCCTACTGATCAGCGAATACCGCGGCGGCAGACTCGGTCAGCTCACCCTGGAAACCCCGGCCATGGCCGAGAAAGAGCATGTGAAGGTAGCGGAGATCCGCAGGCTGAAAGAGGAAGAGAAAGAGGCGAAGAAGAAGGCCAGGAAGGCGGCGTATAAGGCGAAGGGGCAGAAATAGGTTATTTCAGCAAAAATGGCTAGAGATCATCTCTGCCGGGAATGAAAACGTACCGCTTCTTGCTTCGATGAAAATCGTGGTTCAGATATTTTTTCGATAACATCAAACCCCTCTAGCCTCAAACTCGCTGCGTAATTACGGCGACGGACTTTGGCGAAATATGCTTTTTTTGCTTTCAACGAAGGAGAAGACATAAAGCACCTTCGGGTAAATTCACACCTAAGATTATATTAACACCAATCAAAAGTGGCCATATTTTGATCAATGCTTCGCGCTGGATTCATATCTCTCGCACAACTAGAAACTCAGTGCTGATCTGAGCCGATCAAGGAGCAACTCCGCATCAGGATCCCGGCAGAGCGCAAAACAGCCGACGCCATGCTCCCCCCAAAAACCGTTATTGGTCAGCACACTAATACCACTTTCACAGTCCGGCACCAGCAAGATAGATAGAACAGGTGTAGCATCACCCCTTCTTAGAGAGTCCCGATAGATATGCGCCGACGCCATGGCATCAAGAATTCTGGATCGACTGACAGAGTACTTACTGTCCAGGCACATGAAGCGCTTTCCACTAGAGTCATCAACTTCTAGAAGCAGGTCCGGTATTCGCTGGCGTGACACAGAGCAATAGCCATAGCGGTTGCGACTTAGCATCGATCCACAAACTAGCTGAGAATAAAGCCGAATGGAGGCATCGCCATTTCGACCCGTCAGGCAATGATCAACCGAGCTTGCAGGCTGATCCAGCGACCAGCTGTATTCAGGTAACGCCGCCTCCAGAGCCTGCGCAAGAACGACAAAACACCAGCCTTCATAGATCGCCCATGTCGGCGCCAGATAGTGCTTCTCATCAGGGGAAAGCGAGTTGATTCCACGGCGAATAATTCGGCCGCCAGACTGATAAGCACGGAGATAGTGCGGATGACCAGAGACGGTATTCAGTCCGGCAACACCGCCCCGGTTTTCACTGGCATGACAGAACGGCTCCATACGTGAATAGCGCAATAACTTCTGATCGATATCATGCAGGAATGCCAACTTTCTCGGCAACCGTGGCAACAGATCCGTTTCAGTATCTGACGTCCTGTCTTTCCAATCAGACAAGATCGCAGCCAAGGACCTGACATGTCGCCTAACTGTATTCAGCTGATCTGCCATTAGACGATTAGCAGGATTATCCTGGGTAGGCTCATGAAATGGCACATCCAGATATTTTCCGGCGGGATCATGGAGCGGCTCGTCCCCCACGCCTGCAAATGCAGCCAGCAAGGCAGGATCACCCGACAGCCGCCGCAAGGTGGCCACATCCACCATGCGGGCCATCGACAACGGCACCTGCTCCCGATAGCTTTCAGGCCTAACTACAGGCCGTTCGCTGATTAGCTTTAGTCCGTCAAGATAACTCGATACATACTTCTTGAGGCGGAAATAGCGCAACCAAATAGACCGTGCATTATCAGACTGACCGGCCAGGCCATGCTTTCCTGGCTCGCTGCCCAGCACCAGCGATGGGGAGTACTCCACTATCGCGGAAAGGTATTCATGGAACTGATCCCGCCCGGACTTGTTTTCTGCAGGCGCCACATCTGCGACGTAGCGCCAAAATCTGCTTTCGTCGGCCAGTTCAAGTTCAAGCGTCACCTCACCGGAATAAAAGCCCGGCTGCCAAATCCAGAATTCTTGCCGGGGATCCATTTCAAGCAAGGCGTCATCCACGTACAAGCGCGCGCCACTGAAAGGCACCGCAATTTGATAACGGCCAAGCTCAGATAAGCCTTGCATTGTTGCCCGCTCAGACAGACAGCCGACCTGAGTCAGCCCCCCTTCTGATTCGAGAAAGACAGGAAGTTCCATATCATCGCCAGAATCGCATCATGCCAATGTCAGCAAGATCTGACTTTAGAGACTTCACTTTATTCACGCTGCGTTCCAGCCCATGCTGATCCAGGATCTTGATCGTCTCATCCATCGCCATTCGTAAACGCTCACTTTCCGTTCCGCGCAACTTCGGCAAGACCCTGGCATAAACCACATCGTCCAGAGAATCGACAAACGAAAATCCTGAAGCCTGGCGGGCCAGAGAAAGGTAAGACAACACATCTTCCACTGTACGCCAGCCGAAATGCAGTCGCTCCGGGGCCAATGCATCAAGCAACCCAGCAAGGCAGGCCTGTACAGTCGTCAATTCTTCTGCATCCAGCCCAAAACTGCCCCAGCGGGGATAGTCGTCCAAGCTAATATCCCAAAACTCCAGCGTGAAGGCACGATCCAGCACCTTGTCGGAAATCCCATGAGTCGTCTCATCCATGTTTACCGTGCCAATAATCGCCACATTGGCAGGAAACGGTATCTGGCCCGGCACACCATCAAAGCTATCCCCCTCATTGTGCAAACACAGATCCTCACCAGACTCCATTGCAGATAGCACAGGCGCAAAGTATTGCTCCGGGTGAGACAGGTTCATCTCATCCAGAATCACTACAAAGGGTTGATCTGGCCGATTTACTGCCTTGAGTAAAAAATCCAGAAGAGGTGATCTGACATAATGGTCGCTTTGCAGCGGATTGATATAGCCAAACAATGGAGAAGGATCGTACCAACCCGGCTGAACAGCCATGACAAGGACATGCTGCTTTTCATCCAAGGAAAATTGCTCAACAAGTGCCTTGGCATAACGCTGGGCAAGCAATGTTTTTCCTGAACCTGACAGCCCAGCCAGGATGGAAAAATGACGGCGACCATTAGACCACAAACCGATATGCAGCTGAGACACCAACCTCGGAGCAAACGCCAGGCCATTAATTGATGCACTAATCAGACCATCTTGGTCAATTTTTTCGATATCAAGGGTGGCGATGTTATCCGTAGGCAAGAAATCATCATTTGCCACTTCAGGCGGCAAGAATTCAGGAGTCCAGTCAATCCTTTCTGCCCAGCTCTCCCCAGACTCGGTTAAAGCATATTCACCGCCTTTTCTTGCTTCAACAAGATCCAAATCCAACATCCATTTGAGCAAAGCCCGCGGCCCATAATTCGATGTCCATCCAGGGTTAACCTCTTGCAAAAGATCAAGAATTTCATTCACCGGTACGGGACCATCCTTCATCTTGCAGAGAAGATGGTCAGCCCCCAGCGTGCGTGTAATCACAAGAGAAACGAGCTCAGAGGGGTCCTGTGTCTGCAAGTATGAAAGACCACGACTCGACGGCGTAAAGATCCCACTTTCTTCCTGAATCACATAAAATTCATTCTTTAAAAAATTTACCAATGTTCGCAGTGAGTTTTCTTTGTAATCTGGAAACTCTCCTCCTAGGAAGTCAATTAGTTCTTCCCGAGACACCTCTTCAGACACAAAACTAATAGCACTTGATAGAAGTGCGATCCCGTTTCTTACACTACTAAGACCTTTACGACGCTGCAAAGGTGGTAGCGGAACCAACTTTACATCACCCTTAGCATTGGCAGATTCTACTTTGGGCTCATCACTTTCACCCTGGACATATTCTTCATAAATCATCCAGGGTAGTGTCATTCTGGCTGCCAAAGCATCAGGACGGCCCTCCACAGGCCCCATCAACTCATCAAGCCTAGCCATCATGTTCAGATGGCAGACCACATCACCAAGCCCTCTCTGCTTGCCAAACCAGGATCGATGGCATTCAAAGGCCATTCTGAGATTGGTGATCGTAGTGAAATAGCGAGGATACAATGCCGCAAATACGCGAAAAATTTTCACCCAAGGGACGCGGCTTGAGTGAAGCTTTATCCTTTTAATTAATGCATTATAAAAATCAATAAAATAGGCTTTTCTTGCATCCGCACTCTCTGGCACCGGCTTTACTGACTGCTCAGCAACCCAGATGCAGAAATCCGGATCATCCAGGGCCGCATTGATATTCACCGTACCCATTCCAATTCCGGAAACCTGGTTTTCCTCCCACAATCGACGCTGAAACTCCCTGGATTTCCGTGTTTCCAGATCTGCACTTTCTACCCAAGCAAGAAATGAAGAAAGTCGCTCAACCCAGTCCCCGCCCATTTCAACTGGATCAATTTTATCCAATGCTTGCTTCAAATCCTGATCTTCACGCAAATCCATTTATCGTTCCTCGAAAAATTCCCAATACTTAATTCTAAAGTCGATCAAACAAAGATAACCAGGTAAAGCTTACCCACCCAAAGACTGATATTTCTTAAAATTTTCCGCCTGCTCGAAAATCTCCTTATACACCTCGTCCCGGTCTACCGGCGGATAGCCATGTTCGGCTAGCACCAGGATCAACCCGACTTTCAGCCCGGCCTTGATGTCATCCCGCTGACTCCAGTCGGTGTACTTGGCCTTTTCATCCACCACTTCACGCACCGCCTTGGACAGCGCTACCAGCTTGTCTTCCGGGTAGGTGAAGTCGTATTTGATCGCCAGCTTCTTGAGGATGTCGTAGAAAGCCTTTTCTTCCAGGCTATCCATATCCCCCAAGTCACCCTTCTCATCCTTGAGCGCCTTGATCAGATCCATGATCTCGGTGGAGAAGTCTTCCAGCACATTGCTGACTAGAACGCTGTCTTCCTTGCGCTCGTTGTATTTATCCACCAACGCCCGGAATTTCTCTGAGAACTCGATCCCCTTGGTGCGGTTTACTTTGCGGAAGTCCTCAATGGCCTTGGCCAGCAGCTTCTGCAGTAGCTTGATCTTGGTGTTGGGTAGCTTGATCTTCTCGATCTTGGCCAGGTAATCGTCATCGAACAGATCGACGCCCTCAGCGCTTTCGTCATCGAGTTTAAAGACTTCCTCCACCCCATCCGCCTTCAGCGCCTCCGCCACCATTTCACGCACTCTAGCGTTCATCTGGGCTATATCCGGGGCATGGCCGCGTGTGAGTTTGAAGACGATGGACCGTACCGCCAGGTAGAAGTGGATCAGGTCACGTTCGCTATGGGTGATCGACTCGGAACCGGAGCAGATGTCATAGGCGGCCTTGAGGCGTTTCACCAGCGCCATAAAGCGCTTTTCGATCTTGTCAGTGAGCTGTACAAACTCCGCCGCTCTATTCAGGCAATTGAGCTGCTCCAGTGGGCTGCCGTCAAAGTACGGTTTGCTGTCGAATTGGTGGAAGATCTTGCCGAGTAGATCCAGATGGTCCTTCACCACCACCACGGACTGGGCAATCTCCTCGATGTTCTGCTGGTCGGCCTTGTTGTAGTGGGCCAGCGCCAGATTCATCTGCTTCTTGATGCCGATGTAATCCACCACCAGGCCCTTGTCCTTGCCCTCAAACTTGCGGTTCACCCTCGAAATGGTCTGAATCAGGTTGTGGCGCTGCACCGGCTTGTCGATATAGATGGTATCCAGGAACGGCACATCAAAGCCGGTGAGCCACATGTCCACCACAATGGCGATCTTGAAGTTGGACTTGGGGTTCTTGAATTGCCGGTCCAGCTCCTTACGGTATTCCTGCGTGCCGAGCATCTCCCACAGCGCTTTTTCGTCATCCTTGCCGCGGGTCATGATCATTTTCACCCGCTCCATGGGCTTGATCTCTTTGCGCTCCTGCTCGGACAGTTCCGCCCCTTCCTCACAGGCTAGAACCTCATTCCACGCCGGGCGCAGCGCCACCACTTCCTGCCAGAAAGCCCAGGCAATTTCACGGCTACTGCACACAAAAATGGCCTTACCCTTCACCGTGGAGCCTTCTTCCAACCGCTTCTCATAGTGATGCACAAAGTCGATGGCCAGCGCCTTGATGCGGTCCGGGTCGCCCAGAATGGCAGCCATGCTGCTGCTACTCTTCTTACTTTCTTCAATGTGGTAATCACTGGCACCGTCTTCGGCACACTGGTCGTAGTAGGCCTCAATCTCCTTGAGCCTCTCGTTATCCAGCACCACCTTGGCGGCGCGGCCCTCGTACACAATGCGCACAGTGATCTCATCCTTCACCGATTCAGTCATGGTGTAGCTATCCACCACCTCACCAAACACATCCAGGGTGGCGTCAATAGGCGTGCCAGTGAAGCCCACATAGGTGGCATTGGGTAGCGAGTCGTGCAGGTACTTGGCAAAGCCGTAGGTGCGTTTAACGCCCTTGTCCGTCACCCGCACCTTCTGGTCCAGATTCACCTGGCTGCGGTGGGCCTCATCGGAAATACAGATCACATTGGTGCGGTCGGTGAGCAGCTCAGTGTCTTCGGTGAACTTGTGGATGGTGGTCAGGAATACCCCGCCACTGTTACGCCCTTTGAGTAGCTCACGCAGGTGTGTGCGGCTTTCCACACTGAGTACCGCCTGATCGCCAATATAACCCTTGGCATTGGTGAACTGCCCGGAAAGTTGGTCATCCAGATCCGTGCGGTCGGTAATCAGCACGATGGTGGGGCTCTCAAACGCGGCGCTCTTCATCAGCAGCCGGGTCAGGAACAGCATGGTGAAGCTCTTGCCGCATCCCGTGGCGCCAAAGTAAGTACCGCCCTTACCGTCACCCTCGGGCTTGCGATGGCGCAGGATGTTTTCGTAAAGTTTGGTCGCCGCGTAGAACTGCGGGTAGCGGCAAACGATCTTTTCCTGCTTGCGCGACACATCCGGGAAGAACACGAAGTGGCGGATAACCTGCCGCAGCCGCTCCCGGTCGAATAGGCCCTGGATCATGGTATGCAGGGAGTCGATGCCATCCTTGCCAATGGCCTCCTCCCCCGTCACCTTCCGCCAGGTGTAGAAGAATTCGTAGGGGGCAAACAGCGAGCCCAGGCGTGAATTCACCCCGTCGCTGATCACACACAGGGCGTTGTATTTCATCAGCTCGGGAATATCCCGGGCATAGCGGGTGGTCAGCTGCACATAGGCATCATGCAGGGTCGCTTCTTCGCGAATGGCGCTCTTCAGCTCGAACACCACCAGCGGCAGGCCGTTGATATAGAGAATCACATCCGGGATGCGCTTGACCTGCCCCTCGATCTCCAGCTGGTTGACCGCCCGGTAGCAGTTGCTGTCGCCATAACCGCCAGCACCGTCCGCCACCAGCGTTTCCACCTCGCCCTCTTTGGGCAAGCGCTGCAGCGGCAATCCGCTGTAGTCGATCAGCTGAACGTAAAGGTCTTTCTTGCTGCGATCTTCGCGCTTGAGCAGCAAACCATCGGCAACCAGCTTCTGGATGGTCTTGTTGGAGTCGTACAGGTCCTGGGGATTCAGGGCATCCAGGCGGTTGATGATGCTGTCGATTTCGCCGGGGGTAATGCCGTCAGCCGCGTAGCGGGTGGATAGGAACTGGCGCAGGTCGTCCTTGAGCAGCACTTCTGAAGCCGGCAGTGCCAAGTCAGCGCCCGAGGTATAGGGGTAGCCCTGATCCTCAAGGAGCTGAATGACGGCCAACTCGAGCTTTTCTTCCGTGAATTTGCTCATGGACTACACAGCCTCCGCAGCCAGCTTCTCGGCTTCAGGAATCTGAATCTGGCCTGCAAGTAACTTAGGAAGCAACAAGTCCCTCAATCTAGATAGGGTTAAAGACTGCTTCAAGTTGAGCTCTATTTTCTCGAACTCGCTTTTAACCCTAGAATAAAAATATTCCAGCAAACCATCACTAGGATTAAGAATTGACACCTTTGAAAAGGTGCTTGTATTCATATTCAAAGTTGCACTTCCCCCGCTCGCCAAATCATGAAACCTCTTGTTGAGCGTTTGCATGTAGAAATAGAGGTAAGGCACATGATGCTCTGAGCGAGGAACGATACTGTTTATCTGCTGGTTTGTTTGGCTAGGCTCTATCGTAACAATCACCTTTCCCACTGTCGCAATGCAACTAACACATACGCTACCCCTAGGTAGCATTTTCTTAACCTGTGAATTTGCCCCCTCCAAGCTTAACCTCTCACCTGGATCGACGACGAACATATCTTGGTGCATGTCTGGGATTTTAATAAAAGGTACATCATCACCATAAAATTCTGGCTTTGATTTTGATGGTGTCTTCCCGCAAACAACGTCCCCAAACAAATTTATGGGAGAAATGCCCCACCCTTCCGGCACCCAGCCCATTTCCTCATTAAAGACAAAGCTGCCGGGAAAGAGGGCGCGGAGGTCGGCGGGGAGGGGTTGCAAGGGGGTGGCGCTGCGGGTGTGTGCCGCGGACGCAGCAGCCAGCAGGGCGGCGCGCTTTTCGGCTCTGGCCTGCAATGGCTCGGGAATGGGGTTGCCCGCCGCCAGGGCGTTATCGATCACCGGATCAAAATCCACAAACCAGCTTTTGAACAGCGCCTGGGCCATGGATTCCAGGGTGGTGTTGATTTGGCGGTTTAGTTCGATTTTGTTATCCAACGCAGAAAGTACAGATGCAACCTCCCTTTGCTCTTGTAGCTGAGGAATACGAATTGGGAATGACGGCAATTCCTTCAGCGCAATACGATCTACCGTCGCACCAGAATTTGTTCGTGCTACGATTTCGCGTTGAAAATCAGGACCAAGATAGGCAAACAAAAGGTAACTAGGATCTACTAGCTCTCTGTTTGGCCTCAACAGCCCCATTCTTCTTCCAAGACATGCCTTAATCCCACCAGGCATGAGCGCAGCCTCACCAAGCCTTGTTTCATATGAGAAAAGAACATCCCCTTCCTGAGGCGTTACTCTTTTGGTCCATTTTTCATATTGCTCTTCACTAATATGGGCAGACTTAGACAGGTCCAGCTTTCCTTGATCCAAGCTAGATATGCTAAGAAAATACGGGCCTCTATCAATTTTCTTGGGCGTCGCATGAGGACCGTCGAATACTTCAGCAATACCCCCAATGGTTGTCCAATCATCGGCCATAGCCCAAGCCCTCCAGATTGCTCTTTATCAAAGCATCCAGCTTTTCCGCATCTGCCATCTGCTCAAATAACACTTGGGTTAGAGCCTGCATCCTCTCCTCGAACAACTCCCCATCATCTTCCAACTCCGCCGCGCCGACATAACGCCCCGGCGTCAACACATAATCATTGGCCTTGATGTCATCCAGGGTAGTCGCCTTGCAGAAGCCGGGCACATCCTCGTAATCGCCATCTTTCGCTTCACCGCGCCAGGCATGGTAGGTACGGGCGATCTCGGCGATGTCGTCAGTGGTGAGCTCCTTATGGGTACGATCCACCATGGAGCCCCTATTGCGGGCATCGATAAACAGGGTTTCGCCCTGGCGGTTGCGGTGGTTGCTCTCGCTGTGGCCAGGGATGGTTTCAGCTTTCTTGTTCTTGGTGAGGAACCACAGGCACACCGGAATCTGGGTGGTGTAGAACAGCTGGCCCGGCAGGGCAATCATGCAGTCCACCAGATCATTCTCGATGAGCTTCTTGCGGATCTCGCCTTCACCCTTGGTGTTGGTGCTCATGGCGCCGTTGGCCAGGACAAAGCCAGCCACACCGCTCTCACTGAGCTTGCTAACCATGTGCAGGATCCAGGCGTAGTTGGCGTTGCCGGTGGGCGGCACCTCGTAGCCGGCCCAGCGCGGATCGTTGGTGAGCTCGTCCGGGCCGCGCCATGCCTTCAGGTTGAAGGGCGGGTTGGCCATGATGAAGTCGGCCTTGAGGTCCGGGTGCTGATCCTTGAAGAAGGTGTCTGCCGGCACATCACCAAAGTTGGCGGCAATACCACGGATGGCCAGGTTCATCTTGGCCAGCTTGTAGGTGGTAGTGGTTTGTTCCTGGCCGTAGATGGAGATGTCTTTCTTGTTGCCCTTGTGGCTTTCCACAAACTGTATGGACTGCACGAACATACCGCCGGAGCCGCAGCAGGGGTCGTAGATTTTGCCGTGGTAGGGCTCGATCATTTCCGCCAGCAGGTTGACCACGCACTTGGGGGTATAGAACTCACCGCCCCCCTTGCCTTCGGTGGCGGCGAACTTGCCGAGGAAGTATTCGTAGACGCGGCCAACGATGTCCTGCTCGCTTTTCGCGCCTTTCTCATCAATCAGGGTATCGATGTTATTGATGGAGTCGATCAGGGCCGCCAGTTTGCTGGCATCCAGCCCCAGGCGGGAAAAGTAGTTGTCCGGCAGCGCGCCACGCAGGGATTTGTTGGTCTTCTCCACGGTATGCAGGGCGGTGTCGATGCGCACGGCGATGTCATCCTGCTTGGCCTGCTTGCTGATGGTGCTCCAGCGGGCGTCTTCGGGCAGGTAGAAGACATTGTCCTTGGCGTAGAACTCCACCATGTCCACATAGTCCGCCATGCCTTCATCGATCAGCTTCTGGCGGTGGCGCTCGAACTTGTCGCTAATGAACTTGAGGAAGATGAGGGAGAGCACCACATGCTTGTATTCGGAGGACTCTACCGAGCCACGGAGCTTGTCGGCGGTATCCCAGAGGGTTTGCTCGAAGGACTTGTTCGCCTTCTTGGCTGCTGCTTTTTTACGAGCAGGTTTTTGCTTTTCGGTCTCGTTACTCAAGGTCGTCTTCCTGTTTGTTTCATTCTTGGCCTTGCCAGGCATAGGCTGATACTTGGCTTTCGATTCGCTCGCAGGCTCACCCTCTTCCTGCCTGCTTTTCACGATATTGCTCTCTGTGGTGTGCCAGATAGTGCTGATGGCAGCTATCCAGCCTTATCGCCATATTCGGATTAACCCCTAGCTTGGCTGGGTCTTCAAGGTGGCTGGATATCAGAATTCGCCCCCTCTCATCGAAGCTGATTAACTGCCGGTCAAAGACCTTATCCAGGTTTGGCACCAGCAGGAGGCCATTATACGGATCCAGCCGCTCTCTGTTATCCGCCTCTCGCCAGGGCTTGATGTGGGAGGCAATGAGCAAGCGCACATCCGGATACTGGGTCACCGCACAGCCGCGCCAATAGCCCACCAGACCCTCCCTGAACTTGCCATGGCCCAGGCGGGTGGTACGCAGGGTGCTACGTTCGGTTTCTGAGAGGGAGACATCGTTATCCAGGTCGGCCAGATCATTGGTGAGTTCATAATCCGTGGCGTCTTTCAGGAACTGGCCGTACAAACGCAGTGCGGCACTGTACATGCCGTGGCCGGTGCTATCTTTCACCTGAAAGGCCGGTTGGCTTTCAATGCGCTGGGCCAGTTGCTGGTATTGCTCTACCGAGCCCACATCGAAGAACGACTCAATGGTATCTCCGCTGGGCCGCAGCAGTTTAGGCAGCGTGTTGTTGAGTGCCCCGGCATAGCTTTTGATGGTGCGCTCACTTTTGCCAATGGAATCCGCCCAGTGGGAGAAATGCTTGCGGCGGTTTTGCAGATTGGCAAACAGGGCGGCTTCAATCTGCGGCTGCATGGCCGGATCGCAAAACAGCTTGAACAGCGGCGCATCCAGGTAAGCGTAGTCAATCAGTTGCGGAGTCGCCCGCGGGCCGGGTGCCTTATGGTCTTTTATGAGCCGTTGGTATTCTTCTTCCTTGCCCGGAATAGGCCGGTGATGCCAGAAGCCTGAGGATTGCAGATAAAAGTAAGGAAATTCCGGATTGTCCCGGTCGTTACCCTGCTTGAGTTGATCAAAGCGTCTTGTGAAGGCCCGGCGTAGGGCATCATCAAAGCGGATGCGGTTGTCTCTCAGTGCGCCAAAGCGAATAAGGTCCAGCACCGCTAACAGCAGGCAGACCTTGTGTGGACGCGGGCGGTCTTTGGTGCGGTCCATGCGCAGGCTACTGAGCTGATCCAGGTACTGTGCCGAGGTCATAGTTCACTCCAATAATCCGCCTGCTCCGGTTTCACCCAGCGAACGCCCCCTCTGGGGTCGTCGCTGTCACCCTGATAGCGGGGAATGACATGGCAGTGCATGTGCGGAACGGTTTGACCGGCCGCTTCACCACAGTTCATGCCGATGTTGTAAGCATCCGGGGCGTAGCGTTGGTCCAGCCAGTTTTTTGCCTGGTTGATCAGCTGCATGACGGCGGTCTGTTCCTGCTCGGTGAGGCAGAACCAGTCGTTGGTGTGGCGTTTGGTGATGACCAGCAGGTGGCCGGGGGAGACGGGGAATTTGTCTTCGCGCACATAGGCCAGGGCATTTTGCAGGCTCAGGCCGTCCGGTACTGCGGCTGGCACGGTACAAAATGGACACTCTGGCATTCCCATCCCCTTGTTTTGCCTTGGCATTCCCTGCCTGAAGTCTATTCATTTTTATTTGAGAACCTTATCACAAGGCTCAATAGCTGCCAGCCTTCTCTCACGACATTTTCGTACCTGGCTGACAATACGCACAGCGGATCTCCCTTGATCACCAGCTAAACAGTGCTCAGTAGCAGGTATTGATATCCTTGGCTCGGGCTAGCTGAAAAACACAATCCCTGCAGCCAAGCTTGGCTGGTGCAATTCTGGCTATTCCTGACGTGGGTTCGTCAGCCGCCACTTCCCTCCTCTCCTTGTTACTCCCAGGAAACTGTGACGCCACGCCACGCCGGCTTTGGCGGGGTATCATATAGTGAAGGTATAACGTCATTCACAGGGATGGGTTAATCATGAAAATCCAGCATCACCACAACCGCCTGGCGCTGATAGCGGCAGCCTGCCTGCTTTTGCTTAGTGCCTGTGGTGGCTCGTCCGGTTCGGATTCACCCGCCCCGGCGACAACGACACCACCCAATAGCAGCACCGATGCCGAATGGAATAACAGCAACTGGAATGAAGGAGAATGGCAATGAGCATTTCACGAATGGCAGTCACTCTAACAGGCTCGCTGGCTCTGTTGTCACTCACCCTGGCTGCACCCTTGTCTGCCGCTGAGGTAAGCGGGCTGACCACCTTTGTGCCCAATACGCCCGCACTGGCAGAAGAGGTGAACGGCAATTTCGACTCAGTAAAGTCGGCCGTGGATGATAATGATCAGCGGATTACCGACCTGGAGGCGAAGGTGGTTGATGGCGCGGTGTCGTTGTCGGCGTTTGCCTTTTCGGAGTGGACCGCCAGCACTAACCCCAGTTCTGCATGCCAGATGGCTCGGCTGGTCACCTATGCTTATTTTGATCTCTTCTGGGCCAAGTCAGTCGGCTGCAAAATGACAGCCCCCCTTCATTTCCCGCAAGGCGCTACCGTGACCGGATTGTCATGTTTGGTCGATGACAGCATTTATGGCACGACCGAAGACACCTTTTTCTCCAACGTGTCCTTGCGACGCCTGGACCTGACCACGGCGGATCTGGATGTGATCTACCATATTCCTCAGAGCTCCACCAACGCTGGCCGGCAAACCATGACGGGAACAGCCAACACCCCCACCGCAACGGATCTGGTGATCGACAATACACAATTTGCCTATACCTTGATGGTGAGTGCCGATTTTGCCGGGGATGTGGCTGCAGGGAACAACCTGCTGCTGCACGGCTGCAAGGTCGAGTACAGCATGCCGTAAGGCGCGATACATGCAGGCAGATGGGCCCTAGACTGATTGCCGCGAAATGCGCCAGAAAGCCAGCCAAGCATCGCAAAACGACAGGCACAAAAAAGCCCGGCTGTTTCCAGCCGGGCTTTTTTGACTCTCGATTGGACGGGAGGATTCGAACCGCCGACCCCTTGCACCCCATAAGTGTAAAGCACTGTCCGCCTACGTCCACAGAAATCCACTTTATCTTTATTTTCAATTAGTTATAGAAACGCGATTAATTGTATTGTCCTACAAAGTCCACTAAAATCCGCCGGAAGCGATTGAGAAACGGCAACCGAACGGCAACCAGAGCGAAACGATAGTACCATTATGTCCAAAATCCTCACCGACAAGCAGCTTGCCATTAAGGTTGAAAAAGTTGCCTGGATCACTGAAGCCTCCCCTCGTGGTCACGGACGTCTATCGGTCCGCCTCCGCCCAACCGGCGGACCACTATTCTACTTTCGCTATTCCGACGAGGACGGCAAACGCCAATACATTCCTCTGGGGGCCTACTCCCGCACAGGGACTAACGGTTTAACCCTGAAAACGGCCCGCGCCAAAGCCAACGAACTCTCCCAGCTGTATCTCACAGGAATCAAGAACCTCACTGAACACCTCGATGCTGAACGCGATGCTGAGAAGGCGATTCGTGAAGCGGAAGTTCGCCGCCTGGAGCAAGAAGCGGCACAAAAAGCGGCCGAGGCCGCTGCACTGGCTTCTCGACAGACCGTTTCCCAGCTCTTCGAGCGCTGGATGGAGATTGACGTGTCGCACCGGAAGGACAAGGGAGCAGAAGTCCGGCGCATGTTCGAGAAAGATGTACTCCCCCTCATTGGCCAGGTCTTCGTCGCAGACATCCGTAAAGGGCATATCACTCAGGTTACCGACGCCATGGCGGCACGGGGAGTCACCCGCATGGTGAAAGTGGTTTTCAGTCTGATGCGACAAATGTTCCGCTTTGCCGTGGATCGGGACATTATTGAATTCGATCCGACAAGCAGCATCCGCAAGGCCAAAATTGGCGGCAAGGAAACGGAAAGAGATCGGGTACTGTCCGAAGACGAAATCTTGCAACTCAAGCAGGCCATACCCAACGCCAATTTGCTGTTCAGCACGCAGTACGCCATCTGGATAGCCCTATCTACATGCTGCCGCATCGGGGAGCTACTCGCGGCCCGTTGGGAGCACCTGGACTTTGATAAGGACACCTGGCTCATTCCCAGAGAGAACAGCAAGAACGGCAAGCCTCACAACATCCATTTATCCCCGTTTAGCAAACACTATTTCCTGAAGTTACGGGAAATCCATGGCAACACCCCGTGGTGCTACCCCAATAGAGAAGGCACCGGGGCTCTGTGCTCGAAAACGGTCACAAAGCAGCTGTCTGACCGCCAGCGTCCCTCCAGCCAGGGCACCATGAGCAACCGCAGCAGCAAAGCACAATCCTTGATTCTGCCGGGTGGGAAATGGACGCCTCACGATCTACGCCGGACTGGGGCCACCATGATGACGGCACTTGGCGTTATTCCAGAGGTGGCTGAGCGCTGCCTCAATCACACGGAAGAAAATCGCATCAAACGCACCTACCAAAGGCACAGCTACACCAGTGAGTGCATCGATGCCTGGCGTCGACTTGGAGAAAAGCTGGAAGAAATCACGAATCAGCCCACCAGCGAGGAGGCTGACAGCCAATCCTGCTCCTTGCAAATGCCATGATCTGTAGTAATTCAGACTTGATCTGACAGTTACCGGTTTTTGGGTATACGGATTTAATGGTTGATGGGGCACCTTCACCCCATCAATCTGATACCACCCTCAGATGGTTGATAGATCGACTCCGTAGTTGAGTTCCTCTGCGAAGTCCGGCAGTCCGTAACCG
>Ga0208835_100153_pt1 | contig 18152 bp, 22 predicted proteins | sample DeeseametaMP1374_FD_184190 | JGI IMG/M metagenome (GOLD analysis project Ga0208835, IMG submission 184190) | Marine microbial communities from the Deep Indian Ocean - MP1374 (SPAdes) | ecosystem: Environmental > Aquatic > Marine > Oceanic | place: South of Port of Lincoln, Great Australian Bight... | reverse complement strand
ATTCGAGAGGTGCTCGATGCCTTGCGGAGCGACAGCATTGATTGCGAACAGGGCGCAGTGCTGATGGCGGAAAAGAAGGCGGCGGTGGACGACAAGATTCGCGAGCTGAAACAGGTCAGTGCCCTGCTGGGCCGGGAGCAACAACGGCTGGAAGAGAGCGCGGCGGCATTGCGTGAAGAAGGACGTTGCAAGGGATGATTGTTACCACAGAGGGCACAGAGTTCACTGAGGAAAAGCAGGCTGAAGATGTGGATGCTGCCGGGTGTGCAGTAAACAATATCGTATGATTTTTCTCTTTCTGCTATCCGTTTTTTATCAAAAGACCGTTTTGGTCAATGAATGGTGTTTTTGGCGAACACCCTTGCCTGACAATGGCGTACAAACGCTGGTGATTTCGCCGGGCTCTGCTTAGCGTATGGGTCCATTCTTCGTGCGGCTTCAGGGAGTAGATCATGGGTGCGTCACAGGCAGAACAGAACGGCGTGAAAGAAATCAGTTTTGCGACAGCGCAGCAGGTCGGGAAGGTCTCCTGTGAAGATGCGCTGGCCATTTATGATGCGCTGGAGCCGATTGAGACGGATTTCATGATCGGTGCCTGGAAAGGCGAAGGCTTCGAAACCGGTCATCCGCTGGATGGGGTGCTGGAGCGTTGCCACTGGCACGGCAAGCGTTTTGACAGCGCTGAGCATGTGCACCCGCTGGTGTTTCGCAAGGCGTCCGGCGAGCTCACTACGGTGAAACCGTTGCTGGTGATGCCGGGGCTGGGCCTGCTCGATCGGTTGCCGTTCCTGAAGTCAGAACGGGTCGGCAAGTTGTTCCAGTGGATGCTGCCACTGCTGTCCGGGCGCCAGTCCGCCGCCCGCCTGCGGATGGTTAACTACCGGGGAAAAACCTCGGCCACCATGTCCTACGACAACCTGCCCATCAATGATGTGTTCCGCAAGGTGGATGACAACACCGTGCTCGGCATCATGGATCTGAAAGGCATGAAGCAGCCGTTTTTCTTTGTGCTGCGTCGCGACGATCGCTGAGTCTTTCTGCCAGAATATCCCCTGAATAATTCGTAATGCCTGTGGGAGCGGAGTCTTCCACAATGAAGATCGATTCGGGGGAGTCATCATGGCCGAGTGGGCACCGCAATACAGCAAGGCTGAACGTATCCGCCTGCTTTTGTTTCATGCCGCCTGGGCTGTGCCGCTTTTCCTGCTGACCGAGTTTTTCTTTTTCCCCTGGTTCGAGCACTACGTGGAAACGGCCCACTGTCACAACTACGGGTCTCTTAATGGTCTGGAGTGGGTGATCTATAGCCTTTTTATCGGCTTGCCGCTGGGGCTGGCATTGGTGGTGCTGGCCATTGAAGGGCGGCACAGCTTTCGTGTGTTACGACTGGGCCAGTCGCCCCTGCCCGACGAAAAAGTGCTACGCCCTACCCGCTATGCGTACGGCCACCGGGCGCGTATCAAGCCGCTGATCTTTTTCCTGCTGGTAGTGTTCTTGTGTGGGTTATCGGTGCAGGGATTTTTCTGGGCGGATGCCATGATCGATACGCTGTCGCCGGACGTTGGCCGGTGTCTGGGCCAGGCGCTTCAAGATGCGTAGGGTGCACTGAGCCCAAGCGAACTGCATCATCCAAACGCTGAATTGGTGCAGTTCGCTTGGGCTCAGTGCACCCTACCTGATGGGGTCAATAACCGCTGTCCTCGGCGTCGCCACTGAGGCGTTCGCGGCGTTCCTGTTCTTCCTCGAAGGCGGCCTTGATTTCTGCCAGCACGTCTTCCACGTCGGCAATGTGGCCGTCGTCTTCCACCTGGCCGGTGAGTTCGCTGTCCGGGGTCAGCTCGCCGCTTTCATACAGGGCCCAGATTTCCTGACCATAGCGGCTACCGCGCAGTGACGGGGCATACTGGCCGTAATAGCGGGTCATGTTGTCCACGTCCCGGTAGAGCATGGCTTCGGCGCTGTTGTTGGCGGCGGCATCCACGGCCTGGGGCAGGTCGATGATCACCGGGCCGTAGTCATCCACCAGCACATTGAACTCGGACAGGTCGCCGTGGATGATCCCGGCACACAGCATGCGTACCACGTACTGCATCATCAGGGCGTGGTCTTCTTCCGCCTGCTCGGCGGACATCACCACCTCGCTGAGGCGCGGGGCCACGTCGCCTTCGTCGTTGGTGACCAGCTCCATCAGCAGCACCCCTTCGAGCATGTCGTAGGGCTTGGGCACGCGGACGCCGGCCTCGGCCAGCAGGCGCAGGGCGTCCACTTCGGCGCTCTGCCAGATCTTTTCCTGCTGCTCACGACCGAACTTGGAGCCTTTCTCCATGGCCCGGCTGCGGCGGCTGTTGCGCACCTTGCGGCCTTCCCGGTACTGGGCAGCTTTCTTGAAGTTTCGCTTGGCGGCTTCCTTGTAGACTTTCGCGCAGCGGATCTCCTCGCCACAGCGGACCACGAAGATATCGGCTTCCTTGCCACTCATAAGACGGCTGATGACTTCGTCGATGAGACCGTCATCTACCAGGGGTTGTAATCGTTGCGGGGTTTTCATGCCGCACTTATACCTTATTTGGCGTCCGGCTTCGCCTGCTTCCTGTGGTTTTCCTGTCGGAATCGGCGCTGGGGGCGATGAGGTGGGGCGGTAAAAGTAACGCCCTGCGCCGTACAGGTAACCGTCGCAGGGCGTTATTCAGAGGCGGGTCAGGCTTGCAGCTTGTCCGCCAGGGCGGTGGCGTTGCGGGCGCTCATGCCATAGATGGTGAGCTGCGGGTTCACCCCCAGGCTGGTGGGGAATACCGAACCGTCGATAATGTACAGGCCGTTCAGATACTTGTAGCTGCCGTCGCTGTTGACCACACACTGGGACTCATCCTGGCCCATGGCGCAGCCACCCATCACGTGGGCACTGCCAAGGCCGGTGATTACCGGGTCGTAGGCCAGGTTGTTGATGGCATCCCTGGCCTCTTTCCAGCTTTTGTAATAACCGGCATGGCCGTGGCTGGGGCGGATCTCTTTGGCGCCGGCGGCGAAGTGCATTTCCGCCATGGTCAGGTGGGTGCGCTTGGCGCCGTCCAGCAGATAGCGATCAACGGGATAGTCGATGACCGGCTCGCCATTATCGCGAAGTTCCACATTGCCGCCGGGGTTGTCGGCGTGGAAGCCATCACGGATCAGGGCGATGGAGGCGGCCAGGTTGGGCAGGCGTTCGATTTCGCTGCGGGCATCGCCGCCGTAACCGCCCATCAGGGCACCGGTAAGGCCCGGGTGCATGGGCATCATTTCCAGCTTGTAGCCCGCCGGGCCGTCCACGCCATGCTTGAACACGAACTCGTCGGAATACAGGGATTGCGGCGCGCCGTAGTACGGCGCCACTTCCTGGTCGTAGATCCCGAACGTAAAGGTAGTGGGGTGCAGGAAGGTGCGCTTGCCTACCCTGCCCTGTGGATCCGGTGCCTCAGAACGCATCAGCAAGGCGGGAGTCTGGATGCCGCCGCCGGAGGCAATCACGGTTTTCGCCTTGACGGTGACAGTAGCGCCGGTAGGCACCTTGTCGTTGTTGAGCGGACGCACTTCCACCCCGGTGACGGTGTCGCCGTCGATGATCAGGCGATGGGCCTGGGCGCTGTGAATCAGGGTGGCGCCGTTGTTCATGGCCGTGGGCAGTGTGGTTACCAGCATGGATTGCTTGGCATTGGTCGGGCAGCCCATGCCGCAGTAACCGATATTCCAGCAGCCTTCCACGTTGCGCGGGATCACGGCCCATTCCCAGCCCAGGGCGTCGCAGCCTTTTTTCAGCACGTCGTTGTTGGCGTTGGGGGGCATGATCCACTGGCTGATTTTGAGCCGCTCTTCCATCTTCTGGAACCAGGGGTCCAGATCATCGCGCAGCAGGTTTTCCGCGCCGAAGGTGTCCTGCCAGTACTGCAGGGTTTCACTGGGGGTGCGGAAGGAGCTGGTCCAGTTGACCACGGTGGTGCCGCCTACAGTGCGGCCCTGCAGGATGGTGATGCCGGCATCCTTGGTGGCGCGCATGGCGCCCTCCTGATACAGGTCCCGGTAGGCCTGGCCTTCGTTCAGGGTGAAGTCGTCAGAGCTCATCAGCTTGCCGGCTTCGATAAGAATCACCTTGAGCCCGCGCTGGGTGAGAATTTCTGCGCTGACGCCGCCGCCGGCACCGGTGCCGATGATCACCACATCCGCTTCCAGAGTGCGGTCAGCGGAAACGGTACGGCCGTCAATGACATCCCAGCCGTTCTTGATACCGGTTTTCCACGGGTCATTGATGCCCTTGATGGGCAGGGAAGACAGGTCCTGCATGGCGTTGTCCTTTTATTTTTTGATGGGTGCTCCATGCGAAAAGTTCTGTAACAGTTCACTTCGCCAAAGCACCCAGCTCTGTGTTGAGAAAGCTTGAATTAGACCCACTAGTCCTGCGCTTTCTCGCCTTGATCTGGATGCTTTGGCTGTGTTCCTTTGTCACACAACTTTCCGCATGGAGCACCTGCTGTTGCAAAAACAGAAAAAGGGTTGCTGTTCAGGCGACGATTTTTTGCGGCGGGCCCGGGTAACCGGTACTACGCGCCGCCTCGGGCTTCACGTACCAGGCCATGAACATGGGCTGGGTGAGGCCTTTGAATGCCATCTGCGACAGGCCGCGATCACTGGAAGACCAGTGCGCCAGGGTTTGTTGCAGCTCGTCTTCGCTCTGCTCGGCAAAGCTGGCCCAGGTGCCGGTGATAAACCAGCGGGCAGCGCCCAGCTGCATCAGATCAAGAATCTGAAACAGGGTGGCCCGGGTGCCGGGCATGGCCCCATCCAGAAGATCGTCGTAAGCCTTCATGCCGTCTTCGGCACTGGCGCCCACATCCGTGAGGGCCTTACCCAGCACGGCGCCGACCAGCGGGGTGAGCAGGTCTACATCCTGTTGGCGAAAATGGCGATAACCTGCGGCCGGGCCGTCATTGCTGGAACAGCCGGTAAGCAGGGTGAGGCTGGAGCCGGTGGCCAGCAAGGCACTCCCGGCGGCGCCCAGCTTGAGAAAGCTGCGGCGATTGAGTCCCTGATCCATAGCGCACTCTATATTGTTGTTAGTGGTTATTTGTAGGAGCGGCGCTTGAGCCGCGAACCAACAAGGTACGAGTTGCGAGAAGCGAGTTTCGAAGACCCCAAACCCGCTCTTCGTCTTTCGTAACTCGCTTCTGGTGCCTCGTTGCTGCGTGAGGCTGTTCGCGGCTCGAGCGCCGCTCCTACAGAAAGATAACGGTAAAACGGTAACCGTTGTCCCTATTTCAAAAAGTACTTGTCGATGATCTTGTGCATGCCTCGGCCGTAAGGGGGCAGGATAAACTTGGTGGCGTTGAACTTGCCCTTCTTGTAGATGCCCTTGGCCTGGGAGAAGGTCAGGAAACCTTCCGGGCCGTGGTAGGCGCCCATGCCGGACTCGCCTGACCCACCGAACGGAATGTCGTCCACGCCCACATGGGAAATGGTGTCGTTCAGGCAGACGCCGCCGGAGTGAGTGTTTTTCAGCACCCGGTCGCAGTTGCTCTGGTTCCAGTCGAAGTAGTACAGGGCCAGCGGACGGGGGCGCTCGTTCACGTAGTCGATGGCGTCATCCAGGTTCTTGTAGGGCACCACGATCATCAGCGGGCCGAAGATTTCGTCCTGGGCGATCTGCATGTCGTCGTTCACGTTCAGCACCAGGGTGTGGGGAATCTTCTGGCTACCGGTGAAGTCTTCATTGGCCGGGTTGATCTCGATGATCTCCGCGCCTTTTTCGCTGGCGTCCTTCAGGTAACTCTGCAGACGGCTGTGCTGACGCGGATTGACGATGGCGGTGAAGTCCGGGTTGTTGACCATGGTGGGATAGGACTGGGCCACCTGGGCTTTCCAGGCGTCCACGAATTCCTGCACCCGGTTTTCCGGGCAGAGGATGTAGTCCGGAGCCACACAAGTCTGGCCGGAGTTCAGGCACTTGCCGAAGGCGATACGCTCGGCGGCATCCTTCATGGGGAAGTCCTGGCCGATGATGCAGGGGCTCTTGCCACCCAGCTCCAGGGTCACCGGGGTCAGGTTGGCGGCAGCGGCGCGCATGATGTGGCGGCCCACGGTGGTAGAGCCGGTGAACAGCAGGTGGTCGAACGGCAGGCTGGAGAACGCCTGGGCCACATCCACCTCGCCATTGATCACTGCCACCTGTTCTTCCGGGAAGGTGTCGGCAATCAGTTTCTCCAGCAAGGCACCGGTGCGCGGGGTAGCTTCACTCATCTTGACCATCACCCGGTTGCCGGCGGCCAGGGCAGTAATCAGCGGTACCACGGCCAGCTGGATCGGGTAGTTCCAGGGCACGATGATGCCCACCACGCCCACGGGCTGGTATTCCACCCAGGTCTTGCCCGGCCAGCTCAGTGCGCTGACGCTACGCTTCTGGGGCTTCATCCACTTGCGCAGCTTCTTGGTGGTGTACTTGAGCCCTTCCAGGGTGATCAGCATCTCGGCCAGCTTGGTTTCGTCGGCCGCCCGGGTGGTGAAATCGTTGTTGAGGGCCTCGATCCAGGCATCCAGGTTGTCCAGCAGCAGGGGCTTGATGCGGCTGATCAGCTCAATGCGTTGTTCCGCGCTGGGGTAAGGGTGCTGGCGGTAGGCGGCTTTCTGGGCAGCGAAAATCTGCTGCATACGTTCGATGTCGGCATTGTTGCTGTGGAGATCTTTCACTTCGGCGACCATGGTCACTTGCCTCCCGAGGCTTTTTTTATCCTGAGTCCACGACTTCATCGCGGCGTCTGACGCAAGCCTTTGCCGCCACAGAAAATTTTCTTCAGTCGATCGCATTCCCTGATGCGACGCTTCTTCAGAAAATCCCCTGTGACAGCAAATTCTTACGCCATCCATCCACGCTGAAGCCGCGGCTTCAGGATTATGTATGATGACAAGATCGGCAGTGCTGATTGCCGATCAAAAATTAACCTTGAGTCTGATTTTTAGAGTAATTACTCTAGGAGTCAACCTGCGGTAATGAAATCACAACATTTGGCCTACAATGACCAGCACCAAGGAACGCATCCTCAACACCAGCCTTACCCTCTTCAACCGCGAAGGGGAACGTAATGTGACCACCAATCACATCGCCGAGGCGCTGGGCATCAGCCCGGGGAATCTCTACTACCACTTCCGTAACAAGGGCACCATCGTGGCGGCGCTGTTCGAGCGCTACAGCCAGCACCTGCTGACCCTTCTGGAAGCCCCCCAAGGGCCGCTGACCTGGACCATCAAGACCCACTATTTCGAGGGGTTGCTGGCGTCCATGTGGCAGTACCGGTTTTTTCATCGCGATCTGACCCACTTCCTGCACGCCGACGCGGAACTGGCCGCGCGCTATCAGGCCTTTGTGGAAATCGTGCTGGAACGGGGGCGGGTGATTTACGGCGAGCTGCGCAGCAGCGGCATTCTCGAGCTGGATGATGAACAGCTACAGGGGCTGATGGTGAACACCTGGGTGCTGATGTCCTCCTGGGCATCGCTGGTTCATGGCCTGCGCCCGGACGCGGCGGCGGACGAGGCGCTGGACGAAGCCCTGATGCGCCATGGCATCTACCAGATCATCTGCCTGGAAGAACCCTTCCTGCGTGGCGAGACTCGCGAGCACCTGGAAGAAATGAAAGCCCGCTACCGGGCCGCGGACGATACCTCTACCCTGCTGCTCGGCCATGTGCCCGGGCTGGACAGAACCGGCAGCGAATAACTGCCCTTCCCCGCTGTTATTTCAAAAAATGATTTACCACAGAGGACACAGAGCACACTGAGGAAAACCCTCTTTTCTGTCTGCACTCAGTGGTGAAGACGCAGGGTCATCCCCCTTTTCCCCAATACATCCCACCAACCTCTTTCAAGCGCAGGCGTTGATAACCGATGGTTGTTTGCCTCTATGGGGCGGCCTGCATGCTCCTTGTGCATGGGCTGGATCCTATTCTCAATAACTCTTTCTTTATGATCAGGGTTATTGGGTCAGGGAAAAGAAGAGGCCAACATATTGAATCATGCGTAAACCGACAGGTTTGTAACTGACTGACTTTTCTGCTTTTATCTTTCGATATGCAAATTTGTATCTGGTGATATGAAGCCGGCACGCTCATTGGATATTCGAGCCGGTTTCCTAATACTTTTTAGCTTCTTCTGAGGGAGGTTCATGATTCTATACAAGTACATGTCCTTCGGTGCCGCGCGAAAGGTGATCGATACCCTATCACTAGGATTTTCATGCCTTGAAGATTTGAACGACCCTTTTGAATGCACAGCCTTTGGTTTTAAAGATAGCGAGGGGTCTATAAGCGCGAAAACCGCCACGGATGCTTGTAGAAACCGTTTTTCGAGAAAATACGGTGTTTTATCGTTGACACGTCAGCCGTTAAACGCGCTTATGTGGTCGCATTATGGGGACTCTCACCAAGGTGTAGTGCTTGGGTTTGATTGTGATTCGGCGGGCTTTTCAGACCCGAAAAGCAACGTGATTCCAAGCCAGTATGGAGAGATGATCTACTCAGCTACAAAGCCGCACAACGATCTACTCGTGATTGGCGAGAATGAGCTAATGGATATTGGTGGTAGCCTTCGTTTTGACTCGAATGCCTTCAATCTAATGAAGAGAGCTTTTCTGTATAAGTCTCTCGAGTGGGCGTACGAAGAAGAAGTCCGTGTTGTAAAAAATATTGGGGAAATTCCCTTCGGTTATCACACGGGCGGCGGTTGCTATCGTGAATGTAATAAGGTAACTGTCTCTGGTAGGCCTCTATACTGCTTTGATGTGCCAGAGAATTCGCTCAAAGAAATTTACTTGGGGCGACATTTATATAGAAATGTTACCAAAGGTGGCTCTGTTGCCGATGAAGAGTTGAAAGGTGTGCTTCAGTCCTGGGGGGAAAAAGATATCAAGATGATGCAATGTGAACCCGACGTTCACTCCTGGAACCTCGTTGCAAAACCATCTATTAATAAAAGCTAACCAGCGGCTGTTGGCGTACGCACCTACGCTGGCGCTCCGGCACGCCGCAAAGCCAAGGCGCTGGCTTGCAAGTTGAAATTTGGAGAATCATATGAAACAGCGATTCATCGACCCGTTTACGCCCAACAGGCCGATTGATGATCCGGAACGTTTTTTTGGCCGTGCTGATCCTGTTGAGGAATTGGTCGATGCGCTGTTTCAGATAAAAAATTCGAACCCGAAGCACAGTATTGTGACGGGAGATCGGGGCGTTGGAAAATCATCCCTTCTTGGGCAGGCCCAACTAACTGCTACCGGCGACAATCGCTTAACAAATCGCCTAAATATTGATCGAGGGTGCGATCAATTCGATTTTATTTGCATTTGGCACGACTGCGACTCAACGCAATCAGCCTTTGATTTGGCCAATGCAATCCTGCGTAAATTTGAAAGTTCATTTTCAAAATTCACGAAGGGACTGACTGTTGAACTTGACCTTGCTGGATTCGCGAAGCTTGGAGCGAACCAACAAAGCGCTGCGAACCTATCCGAACTGATCGAGGAATTCTGCGGTCGTCTAGATAGGGTTTGCTCCAGTGCGCTCAAGGCGGGCAAAGATGGCGTTCTCATCTTTGTGGATGAAATCGATCGTTTGTCTGTCGATTCTATGGTCGCATCATTCATGAAGCTCGCAACTGAGCGCCTAGCTAGGGATAAAGTCCAGAACCTTTCATTTATGGCGGCAGGGATTACTGGGGCGGTTCAAAAACTAGAAGATGAACATGGGTCGATTTTGCGGACTTTCAGAGATGTGCCTCTAACAACCTTCGAATCAGATGAGGTGGAAGATATTTTGCTCGATGGATTTCAAAAAGTTGAGCGAAAGGTCGCTATGTCGAACCTTGGAGAAAAAGCATGGGAGGTTACGGTGGGACTACCCGAGCCGATCCACTTACTGGGGAGTGAGATGCTCTCGGTTGATGAGGATGCCGAGCTCAATGAGGACGATTTCAGCGCCGCGATTGAGAAGATCGTTACTGACGTAAGACGAAACAAGTTGGCGTCACTTTTGCGTAGTGCAGGTGGCGGGAAGTATCAAAGAATAGTTGAGGCAATAGCTGCCTATGACAAAAAAATCGTCCCGCTGCAAGAAATTGCGAAACACTTAGGGCATGAGCAGAACACTTTCGCCACCAACATGGCGACCTTGTTGGATCGAGGAATACTGCTTAAGCCGCAAATCGGTTACTACACGTTCAGTGATCCGATGCTCAAGGAGTACATTAAGATTAACGGCGTGCTCAATATGGAAGAATGAGCGGAGACACGAGGGTCAGGTCTTTCCCCGTGCGTTTCATGGAACCTGGGGGAGCATTGTTGGCATCGGTGATGCGCATACCTCCCATACCTCCAAGCCTGGAATTTTGCATTCAATTTCCGGGGTCGTTCGCCATGCAAGCATGGGCTCCAACAGCAGCTATTTGGCTGTGGCGTGAGCCGCACATCCCTTTCAGCGAAAACCAAACCCCTGCACAAATGCCATCAACCGCTGCTCCAGCCAGTAGCGCTGGGGGCCGTGGTTGATAAAGCCCACATGGCCGCCGTACTCGCTCACCTCCAGGGTCACCGCCGGGCCTAGTTCTTCCTGGCGCGGTAGTGTGTCCGGGGTCATGAAGGGGTCGTCCCGGTTTTGCAGCATCAGCGTGGGGGTGCGGATCTGCAGCAGTTTGGGGCCGGCGGAGCATTGGGCGTAGTAATGGTAGGCCCCTCGAAACCCGTACAGAGGGGCAATGATCTGGTCGTCATAACGCCAGAAGGAGCGGATGCCGCTCATGTTCAGCCGGTGCAGACGCTTGGCTTCCGGCGGGTTGATCTTGTCCAGATGGCGCTTCTTGTCGTCGAGCTGGCCGAGCAGCACTTTCAGCAGATGCTGGCGGTACATCTTCGACAGGCCCCGATCCAGCCGGTTGGCGCACAGGTCCAGCCGCAGGGGCGCACACACCGAGGCCACCGCCGTCAGCTTGCCGTTGTCCCGGTGAGCCAGCCAGTTCAGCAGCCGGCTGCCACCCAGCGACACGCCGATGGCGATGCGGTTACCTGTTGGGTCCTGGGCAAACACATGCTCGATCACCGCATCCACATCGTCCGTTTCCCCGGCGTGGTAGCACAGCGCGGTGTCATTGGGCTGCTTGGCGCCGCGACTGTTGATCGCCACAGAGCGCACCCCGGCATCGGCCAGTGCCCGCTGGATGCCACGGATATAGTGGGAATCGCTACAGCCGGACAGGCCGTGCAGCAGGATCACGGTCAACTGCCCGGGGTGGCTTGCCGGCCCTGCCCAGTCCAGCAACAGCTGGTCACCATCCGCCAGCGGCAGCCATTCGCTGTGCCGCTCCACCTCCGGCAACGCCCGGCCCAAGGGCCCCCACAGGGTTTGCAGGTGGGGGTTGCGTAGCCACACGGGGGGCCGGAACGGGGAGGCAACGATTTCGCCCATGGAATCTCTCACTTGATAGCAGTCTCTTCGACCGGCGCTATGGTAGCCTTTTGCTTTTCCCACTGGCACCCATTGATGACGGAGATCCCTCATGGCCCGCCGCTTTTTTGACGATCAGGAATTTCAGGCAGGTGTTGCCACCGAGCTGGGCGCCAATGCCAGTCATCATATTGGCAAGGTGCTGCGCATGGCGGAGGGTGACGAGCTGGTGGTATTCAATGGGCACGGCGGCGAATGGTCCGCGCGGATCGTTGCCGTGGGCAAGAAAGCGGTGACCGTGGAGCCGCTGGAATTTGTGGCGGAAGACCGCACAGCGCCGCTGGCGGTGACCGTGGCGCTCCCCATGATCAAGGGCGAGCGTATGGACTATGCGATCCAGAAAGCCACCGAGATGGGCGCTGCACAAATCGTGGTGCTGGATACCGAACGCTGCGAAGTGCGCCTCAAGGGTGAACGCCAGGAAAAGAAGCTGGGCCAGTGGCAGCAGGTGGCCATCAGCGCCTGCGAGCAATGCGGTCTGAACCGCCCCCCCCAGGTCACCGGTGTGAGGTCGCTCAAGGATTGGTTGATCGGGGATCTGCCAGACTTGCGACTGATCGCCCACCCGGGAAAAAGCCCGTTCTCCCCTGCTGCCCTGAAAGGAACAGCGGAACTGGCCCTGCTCACCGGCCCGGAGGGCGGCTTTTCCGATGAGGAACTGCGCGCGGCGGAGGAAAACGGCTTTGTGGCCTTTGCCCTGGGCAACCGGGTGTTGCGCGCGGAAACGGCACCGGTGGCGTTGCTGGCGGCGTTGTGGGCGTGGCAAAGCAGCGACTAGCTTCGAGCTGCTAGCTACCAGGCGCGGCCTGGTTTCTCGCAACGTTTCGCTAGGTGCCCGCGCCTAATTGGTGGCTGCATCCTGCTAGTCGCTCGAGGCTAGTCGCTAGACGCTGAATAACAACAAGGACAAAACATGCTGACCACCCTGGCCATCAGTAATTACCGTTCCGCCCTGGAGCTGGTATTGCCGCTTGGGCCGCTGAATGTGATTACCGGTGCCAACGGCAGTGGCAAGTCCAACTTGTATCGGGCCCTGCGGCTGCTGGCGGCCACTGCCCAGGATGACGTGATTGCGGCGCTGGCTGGTGAGGGCGGGCTGGAGTCTACCTTCTGGGCCGGGCCGGAGACGCTCAGTACTGCCATGCGCAAGGGATTGGTGCCGGTGGAAGGTGGGCCGCGTCAGCATAGCCGGCGGCTCAGGCTGGGTTTTGCCGACGAGGATTTCGGCTATCTGATTGAGCTGGGCCTGCCCCGGCCGGACAGCACCACCGCCTTCAATCTGGACCCGGAAATCAAGCGGGAAATCATCTGGGCCGGCGGCGCCTACCGGCCTGCGGCGGCGCTGGTGGACCGGCGCGGGCCAATGGTGAAAGCCCGTGCAGATAACGGCTGGTTAACCCTGGCCGACCACCTCAATACCTTCGACAGTCTGTTCAGCCAGGTGGCCGATGCGCGTTCCGCGCCGGAGGTGCTGGCCCTGCGTGAACGCATTCGCGGCTGGCGTTTCTATGATCATTTCCGCACCGACCGGGAGGCCCCGGCCCGCCAGGTACAGATCGGCACCCGCACGCCGGTGCTGCATCACGATGGCCGTGACCTGGCGGCGGCCCTGCAGACCATCCGCGAGGTGGGCGACAGCATGGCCCTGGACGCCGCCATCGAAGATGCCTTTCCCGGGGCGACGCTGAACATCGAACCGTTGCCGGATGGTCGCCTGAAACTGGAGTTTCATCAGTACGGCCTGCTGCGTCCGCTGTCAGCAGCGGAACTGTCCGACGGCACCCTGCGCTACCTGTTACTGATCGCCGCCCTGCTCACCCCGCGCCCCCCTTCACTGATGGTGCTTAATGAACCGGAAAACAGCCTGCATCCGGATCTGCTGCCGGCACTGGCCCGCCTGATCGAACAGGCCAGCCAGCACAGCCAGTTATGGGTAGTCAGCCATGCCAGCCGGTTGGTGGCAGCGTTGAACGAGCATCCGGATTGCCATGGGGTGGAACTCACCAAGGAGCTGGGTGAAACGCAGATCGTCGGGCAGGGGCTGTTGAGTACGCCTAACTGGCATTGGTCGGAACATCACTGACGCAGGAAAATATGAAAAAACAATCGGGTGTACTGCAGCGTTGGGACGATGAGCGTGGTTTCGGTTTTATTGCCGACAAGAAAGGCCGCGACATTTTTGTTCATGTCAGTGCCTTTGGCCGTATTCGTTCGCGTCCGAAAGCCGGCGAAAAGGTGCTGTTTCGGGTGGAGCCGGATGCTGCCAAGGGCGTACGTGCCGTAGAGGTGGAACGGTGCTGGCGGCCCGCGCATCTGCTGTTGCCGGAATTCCTTTTCCCGGTGTTGGTGGTGGGGGCTTTCTACGGCGCGTTGTGGTGGTTTTTCTCGCAGAATGCGTTCTGGTTTTTCCTGATTATTTTCCTGCTGTTAATCGCCGGCCTGACGTTCCTGATGTTCGGTCTGGATAAGCGAGCAGCGCTGAACGAACGCCAGAGGGTGCCAGAAAATACCCTGCATTTTTTGTCCCTCGCCGGTGGCTGGCCCGGTGGTCTTCTGGCGCGCCCGCTGTTTCGCCACAAAACCCGCAAGCAGCCTTTTCGCACTGTTTTCTGGCTGATGGTCGTGGTAAATCTTGTGGCGGTAGGTGTCTTTCTGTTCAGTCCCCAGGCCGCGCCCTTGCGGGACTGGCTGGATGTTCAGGCGTTGAGTTGGTTGATCACACTCAAGCAATGGGGATGGATAAGCAGTCCAGTTTGAGACTGAAACGCTTATAAAAAAAGCGAATGGAATAAAACAATAACCAGGGAAGAAAAATAATATGCGGTTACCGGAAGAGGTGGAAAGCTCGCTGAAACTGTACGGAAAAAAAGCAGCGATCAGACAGTTATGCCGACAATATAAGATGAGTCGCGGGGCGGCAGCGGGATGGGTGTCAGCCTGCTGTGACAAACATCTGCAAGCAGCTGACACGTCGCTGAGCAACCGAAAAATAGCCGCCATTCTGATGGCGGCTTTTCTTGTTGGCATGCTGCTGGCGGCACTGGAAAAACTGGTCTGAGCGCTTCAGCTGAGAAGGAGCACGAGGAAAAGACATGCAAGTGACAAGCCCTATTATTACCCCGGTCGTGGTACTGGTGGCCTGGACCATGGTCATGTGGCTCTGGATGTATGTAACGCGGTTGCCAGCCATGAAAGCCGCCAGCATGAAGCCAGACCCGGTAGCGCCCCGTGGCGAGCAGATGAACACCCTGCCCGCCAGTGTGCGCTGGAAGGCGGATAACTATAACCACCTGATGGAACAGCCTACGGTGTTCTATGCCGTGGCCCTGTCGCTGGCACTGCTTGGCCAGGGTGATGGCATCAACCTGACGTTGGCCTGGGCCTATGTGGGTATCCGCGTGGTGCATTCGTTATTGCAGGCGTTGATCAACAAGATTGAGCTACGTTTTGTGTTGTTTGCCCTGTCGTCACTGGTACTGATCGGGCTCACCGTCAATGCGTTACGCGCCGCTTTCTGATGGCCTTTGATGCTGATCTGGCGTTGCGGGTGCGCGAAGGGCTGCTCACTGTCAGTGGTGCTCTGCCCGATGAAAAGCGCATGTTCGGTGGCCTCTGTTTCATGATCGCCGGCAACATGTGTTGTGGCATTCTTGGTGACCGGCTGATGGCCAGAGTCGGTCCGGATGCCTACAGCACCCTGCTTGCCAAGCCAGGCGCCGGCGAGATGGATTTCACTGGCCGACCTATGAAGGGCATGCTGATGATCGACGCCGATACCGTCGCCGATGATGCGGCCCTGCAGGACTGGTTATCTCACTGCTTTGCCTTTGTGCGTACCCTGCCACCCAAATGAATCATCAGGAATGACCATGCTGCAAATCGGGATTGTGATCTACGATGATGCCGAAGTGCTGGATTTTGCCGGCCCTTTTGAAGTGTTCTCTACTGCCGCCCGGCTCTGTGATAGTGCGCCCTGGCAGGTGTCCCTGATCAGTGAAAACCGTGAGGTGATGGCGAGAGGTGGCTTCCCGGTGAAAAGTCACTTCACCCTCGCCGACCACCCGTCTGTGGATGTATTGCTGGTCAGCGGTGGTGTGCATTGCGCTGGCATGGAAAACCCTGCCCTGTTGAAAGCCATTCGCAAGGCCGGTGATGCCGCCAGCTGGGTCACGTCTGTCTGTACTGGCGCCTTTCTGCTGGCCGAGGCCGGTTTGCTGACGGATCAACGGGTCACCACTCACTGGGAAGATAGTGCTGATTTACGACAGCGTTTCCCTGCGCTGGATGTGCAGGAAAATGTCCGCTGGGTAGAAGATGGCAATCGCCTCACGTCGGCGGGCATTTCCGCGGGCATCGACATGAGTCTGCATCTGGTGGAAAAGCTGCACAGCCGGAAACTGGCAGAAGACACTGCCCGGCAGATGGACTATGCCTGGCAAGAGTAGGTTTACCGATGCCGGCGGCTATAACGCCAGTAGACCACTGCCAGTGATGCCGCCAAGATGGCAGGAAGCATCAGCGCGGTGAAATGCAGCAACCGGAACAGCCAGGTGCCGACCACGCCGCCACAGACGAAGCCACCAATCAACAACACGAACAGCAACAGTCGGCGGCCGTTGATGGGAATGCCGCGCAGCCTGTTGCCGAGCATGATGCCCAGGTCGGTGAAAATCCCGGACAGGTGAGTGGTGCGAATGATGGAGCCGCTGTAGGTGGTGACCATGGCGTTCTGCAGGCCGCAGGCCATGGAGGCCAGATAGATACCGAGATCACTGCCCTGTTGCAGTGTCAGCATGGCCATGATCAGCAACGCGGCTTCGATCAGCAGGGAGAAACCGTAATGGCGGCCCAGTTTCAGGGCGGTGCTGGTGATCAGCATGCCGCTGAGGGCGGCACCGGCGAGAAAGCTAAGCAGGGTAAACAGCAGGTGCAGGGCATTGCCCAGAGCCAGGTCCGCCAATGCCAGGCCCAGTAGCGACGAGGTGCCGGTCAGGTGAGAGACAGACTGGTGGCTAAAGCCCAGCAGCCCCACCGCATTGACACTGCCCGCCAGAAAGGCGAGCAGAAAGGCTCCAACTTCTACCCAGGGTGGAAGACGCGTCAGCAAGAAAGCCCCCATGCATAGCCGTGATGATAGGCGAGTGTAACATGGGCGTCAGCGGGGGATTTTCGACTATTTCTTTTTCTTCTTCTTGCTGCCTTTTGAGGCTTTTTTGTCACCGCCCTTTTTACCGGACTTTTTCTTGTTGTCTTTCTTGTCACTCTTTTTGGGCTTTTTGCTGGTGCCCTTGGTGCTTTTCTTGTCCGTTTTTTTCTCGGACTTTTCATTTTTGGCTTTGACGGGTTTCAGTGCTTTGACTTTTTTGCCGCTTTTCTTTTTTTCTTTGTCGGCTTTTTGCGTCTTGCTGTCTGCCTGCGCAGAAGAAGTGGGAGCCGGGCTGTCGGTGTCGAAGATTTCCAGGCTCACGGTCCGGAACCGTCGTAAACAGTAGCGTACCTGGCCGAGGCTGAGCCCACTTTGTTCAGCGGCCTGTTGCTGGGTATTGCCCTGGTCCAACGCCAGCAATGCCTTGGCACGGGGGCCGTTCGGGGCCGGTTGGTCGGATCGAGCCTGGCAAAAGGTACGCTGTGCGCTGGTAAGAAGAGAAGACTGACTCATTATAGGTGATCCCCTGAGGTGGGCCCGGAGAGGGTGCCGGGCCTTGGACAAAAAACACGAGCCTTACACAATACGAGACAGCCAGAGAGGAAAGCAAAAAAACAAACTGTCTGTCAGAAAAGTGACATCTTTCAGGCGCTCTTCTGCTGCTTTTCCATCATGTCAGCCTGCAGGATTTCAATCCAGTATCCATCCGGATCCTTGATGAAAGCGAGACCTTTCATCTTGCCATCATCCGGTTTCTTGACGAAATCCACTCCCAGCTTTTCGAACCGTTCGGCGGCGGCGTAAACATCGGGAACGGTGATGCCGATATGACCAAACCCCTGGGGTTGGTCGTTGCCATTGTGATAGGAAAAGTCCGCATCGTCTTCGCTGCCCCAGTTGTGGGTCAGCTCCAGCATGGCTTCACGGCCAAAGGTGTAGGTGAGTCGTTTGGCATCGTCCTCGGGCACTTGGCGCGCCTCCTCTTCCCCCAGATAGGCCAGGAAATAGAGGCTGAACTTCATTGCCGGAAAATCGAGTTTGCGCACCAGGCGCATGCCCAGCACCCGGGTATAGAAATCCAGGCTGACAGCGGGGTCCTTGATACGGAGCATGGTCTGGTTGAACAGGAAATCGCGGGTGGCGTCGTCCGGGGTTTCACAGAGGCCGTCGGCCTGTTCGAAATGGCGGGACATGGGGGCTCCTGAATCTTTGAGGCTTGGGGATCTTCAGGATATTGGGATGGGGCGAAAGGAATGCAAGCCTTGGAGGGTGAGTTGAAAGTTTAAAGTGAAAAGGCGCGGGATAGGGTGTTGGATTCTTCGCCGTTGTGCCCGCGAAGTGGTATTGGGATAGGCAAGATTCAAGTTGCCAGTTTCAACGTGGGAAAGTCGTTCGCTGGCTGCGGCGCGGGGCAAGCGGTCTCGATTACCGCTTTTACCCCGGTCGCGCTTTTCAACTTTGAACTTTTAACTTGCTCTTCAGGCCGGGGTTTTTTC
>Ga0208835_100151_pt1 | contig 18444 bp, 14 predicted proteins | sample DeeseametaMP1374_FD_184190 | JGI IMG/M metagenome (GOLD analysis project Ga0208835, IMG submission 184190) | Marine microbial communities from the Deep Indian Ocean - MP1374 (SPAdes) | ecosystem: Environmental > Aquatic > Marine > Oceanic | place: South of Port of Lincoln, Great Australian Bight... | reverse complement strand
TCATTCTCTTTACTACCGCTAAACTTGGGCATGGTGGCTTCTTCTGCATGGCTGATTCCATCACGACGTACGACTTTCCAAACCGTCAAAAACAAAATCTTGATATCAAGCCATAACGTGCGGTTTTCCACATACCAGACATCCAGCTCGAATTTCTCATCCCAGCTCAGCGCATTGCGCCCATTGATCTGCGCCCAGCCGGTCACACCAGGTCGCACCAAATGGCGCTTACTCTGGCGCTCGTTATACAGCGGAAGATACTCCATCAGCAACGGGCGCGGACCGACCAGGCTCATCTCCCCTTTCAGCACGTTCCATAATTCCGGCAGTTCATCCAGACTACTGGAACGCAAAAACTGACCAAAGCGAGTCAAGCGCTGGTCATCCGATAACAAAGCCCCCATGGGGTCACGCTCATTGGTCATGGTGCGGAATTTCACCATTTCAAAGGCCTTACCATCTTTACCGGGACGGACCTGACGGAATAACACAGGAGAGCCATGCTTACGACGAACCATGAATGCAATAATTGCGATAACAGGCGCCAAGAGCAACAGCCCCAAGCACGAACCAACAATATCCAGACCTCGCTTGAGAGGGGCCGCCACAGGCAAAGCGGCAGCCGCCCTCAGTTCCCCGATGAACTGATTGCCTAACACGTTACGATCAAACTGTTGATGGGCTAGTCTACTGGCAGCTTTGCCCATCACGGCAAGTTGCTCACGATTATCCGCAGCGTGTTCAAGTGCAGCCGCAAACGCCTCTGCATCATCTGCTGGGACCGCATAGCCACAGCCATACTCTTCTATCATGCCAGCCAGCCAACCCGGGTAATTGTTCAGTACCGGTAAGCCAGCGGAAATGTAATCAAAAAACTTGTTTGGTGAAGTGCCGAAATAAAAAGCAGGGACATTGGCAAGAGTTTGCAGCCCGATGTCAGCTCCGGCCATCAAGCCGGCCAAACGAGACTTATTCACAGGATCATGGAAAATGACATTATCCAATTTCTGAGAAGCCGCACGCTGCTGCAGAATCGATTTCGTTTTACCGTCGCCAACCAGCGCAATCTTGATATCCGCGCGGCCACGTTCTTTAAGTACTAGCGCCGCATCCAGCACTGAATCAAGACCGTTGGCCATACCATGGGTACCTGTAAACACTGCAAGCAGATCACTTTCCTCCACCCCGTCAGGGCGCCAGGCATCCACTTCTTGCTCAAAGATCGAAAAATCACAGCCGTTTGGCACCATGGCAATACGCTCACTGCGAACACCACAGCGCCTAATTCCCTGAACAATACCCGGCGAAAGCCCGATCACCCGATGTGCTGAACGATAACTGACCCATTCCAGCAGCCCCATGGCCCACAACACCGCGGGGTTAGTGATCACCCCCATTTCACGAGGCAACTCCGGCCACAGGTCTCTCACCTCGAATACAAAAGGCTTCCCACGCAGCCAACGAGCAACAATTCCGGGAATGCCGGCAGTTAACGGCGTAGTGGTGGCAAACAACACATCATAACGATAACTTAGCGCAACCCCTACACTGCGCAAGGCGAATAACAGGAACAACAGGCTTCGCTTGATAAAACCATCAGCATTGGAATAGGCAAGATCAAATTCAATAACCTCAATGCCGTCCACTTCACCCTTACGACGTCCACGGCGAAATTCCTCTGTAAGGCCGGTATTACCCCCACCATAGGAACCACATACCATCGTGACATAATGCCCCTCCGCGACAAGCCTCCTCGCCATTTCATAGGAGCGAATTCCGGTAGAACCCTTGGGGGTAGAAAAATGCTGGTGAAAATACAAAACCCGCATATCAGTATCTCAATTCCGTTGTCAGCCTTCCGGCCTGTTCCACTTCAATTTCCAACACCGGCAAAGGGGTTTTCCGTGAGTAATAACGAGACTCCCACCCTTCTACCAATTCACAGCGCTTGATCGGCTGATTGGCCACTACACGCAACCGGACGTCATCCCCAACCAACCAGTCGTCTTCCCAGAACCATTCACCCGGCGCAAGACGCCAACGCAGCACCGCCGACTTATCAAAACCGGCAATATCATCTGTTACACAAAGAGTTCCCTCTTTCAAGGAAAGTGAGCGATAGTGGCTTGCCCCTTTCCAGTCACGATATCCCGCTGCCACTGCCTGTCTACCATCCTTTTCTCGAAGACTGGCAACACCGATTGCCTTGGGCCAGGCGCCAAAGAGGAAACGGCTCAACCGGGGCATGGCATCACGGCCATCAAATTGAACGGTGTTATGGGCCTCAGAGCCTGGAAAATAACTCAGCCAGGGTTCTTCACAGTTGTAGCTGTAGGAGCCCGCATCACGCAAAAGGTTCTCCCCAGCCAGCCAAAGGTCCACATGCAAAAGATCTGACTGGCCAGGCCGGAAACGAAAACGAGGGTACCGGAAAAGCATCATGGCCGAGCGGTCGCGGAGCACCGCAAAGCCACCATCATCATACTGGCGGGAACACGGGTATTCATTCACTAATTGCGGGGCCGGTATCCGAAGCCATTCAAGCACTTCATCCCAGGAGCCCGGCTCTCGATAGGCGCGGCGTGCTGCAAAAAGCACTGACGCCAGCTGGACGGAAGGTCGCACATCTCGGTAATCAGAGTTCGCTAGTGGCAGTAACCTGGCCCCATCGTTGGCCCCCAGATTGGGGGTATCCGACCCATCAGGCGACACCATATTTCCCAACCAGGCTGTCGCAGCCTGCAACCGCTCCATCAGCACGGTCGAAAACCGGGAAAGCTCAAGAGTATGCCGCCAAAGCTCGGCCATGGAATACGTATCCAGCATTACCCGATGATAATTGAGAGAATACTGGCTGAAGGTTCCATCAGGCTCAATCAAATGCCGGGCGCGGTTCTCAAGCCACTTGCGCCCCAGCTTCATCCAACCCTCTGCCTCTTGGCCAGCATCTTCCTGTCGTCCTACAGAAACAAGCCAGCTGCCACCAATAAACAACGCGGCAGCTTCTGAAGTACCATGATTGTTATCCTGGGCAATCGCATATTGAATGGTTGGCGCAATGCGCCGAAGATGCACTCTCAACATATCCAGCAAGCCCGGTGCAGGGTCAGCCACCTGCCCAAGCAGATGCGCAGCCATGGCAAGGTGCATCACTCGAATAGAGGCTTCCTGCCCGCATTTCCAGTTGGCGCCGATATAAGGTGGATTCTTTTCACACCAATCCGTCATCCACTCATTAAGTTGGGCTAAGGCATCAACCTCGCCTGCTAATAACTGTTTAGCAAAACCAAGGACCCAGTCAAACCGCGAAGCTTCCCACACCCCCTTGATATCACCCAAACCTTCAATAAAGTCTGGTAATTGCCACCATGGATCTTGATCAACCTCTACACCAGTCAGAACATTGCGATGCCAAAGGGGTATCCCTTTTTCATAAAGAAAATCCTCACGACAGCCAAACACCAACGGCTTAAAAGGCACCTCGTCTCTTGACAAAGGGGCCAAACCAGACAGCCTATCCACAGGACTATAAAAATATGGCCCCACAGGTACTGGTTCGACTAGTTTCTTTACTGGATTCAGGCCCAACCGAACGCCTAGTCGATACCATAAAACACGGCCAATGTTGACCGACCCCAGCCGCCAGGCAGTAATGGCTTTTAGCAAAAGGTAGCTCATTGGCAGCGCAACTGCTCAACCGCATCCAGAGTAACAGAAGCCACCTCAAACAATTCAATGGCAGGTATTGGAGCCTCTCCTCCAGCTTCAATGGCAGAAAGGAAAGCAGCCGCACATGCAGACTGCCCCTTGTCTTGACGCCAAAGATTCATCTTCTTGAAGCCCGGCCAGCCATAGCCTCGCAGTTTGCGGAAATTATCCAGCTGCAAGACCCTTCCAGCAGTAAAAACTTCAACACGTTCTTTAGGGAAACTTGCTGCCCCATTGGCAAGATAGTGGATGGTGCCAAAGGAGCCGTCGGCAAAGCCCAGCGTAATAGCCGCCTTATCTTCCGTGATAGCGATACCAGGTACATCTCCCATACGGCGAGCCTGTACAGAAACAATCTCCGAATCCGCCAAATAGCGCATAAGATCGATGAAGTGGCACGCTTCACCAATGATTCGACCACCACCAACGTCGTTATCTTGAGTCCAGTGATCAGCTGGAATGTCACCAGCATTCATAGTCATGATGAATGACTTGGGCTCACTAACCGGCGCCAACAGCGCTTTCATTTTTTGTACCTGTGGTGAAAATCGCCGGTTAAAACCCACCATCAGCATCGATGCAGTGTCTCCCATGGCATGATAGGTTTGTTCAACTGCCTGCAAGTCTGACCGAGTTACCGCTAGAGGTTTTTCTACAAAAACATGCTTACCCGCTTTAATTGCAGACACCACAAAATCGGCATGGGAATTATGACGAGTTACAATAGCAATCGTATTGATGTCCGGATTAGCCAACATCCCTTCAGTATCAGTAGTTGCCTCCGTAAAACCAGTCTTCTCACCATGAATCACACCATTCACACCTCCCGAGGTTGAAATGGTATGTAGCTGTGCGCCTGCGGCCTTGAATGCAGGTATCAGCATTCGGGATGCATAATTCCCTGCTCCGACAAACCCCACCACTGGCTTTACAGCATCAATGGAAGCAGCTGAAGAAAGCCGCACCGAAGAAACATAGCGACTATCCTCATCACTTGAATAACGAAGGACTATACCTAGTGCAGACTTATCAAAGGTTAAAAGATCATAGGCTTCACCAGCTTTTTCAAAATCGAACTGATGCGTAATGAGCGGTTTCACATCCAACTGACCACTAACCATCATGTCCAGAACGGCTTCGAAATTACGCTGCTGAGTCCAACGAACAAACCCGATGGGATAATCCTGCCCTTGCTCTTCATAAGCCGGGTCATAACGCCCCGGCCCATAAGAACATGAGACCTGAAAGGAAAGCTCTTTCTCGTAGAAGTCAGCACGATTCAATTCAAGCCCCGTCACGCCGACAAGAACAATTCGGCCGCGCTTTCTACTCATCCGAGCTGCATTTGTGACTGGGTCGCTTTCCTTAGTCGACGCGGTAATGATGACGCCATCAACACCATTTCCTCGACTAAATGCAATGCCTGCAGCAACGGGATCTTGCCCTTTCGCAGGATTACAAATCTCAGCACCAAACTGTTCCGCCAGAGCCAGCTTGGAATCATCAAAATCAATAGCAAGAACACGGCAACCATGAGCACGTAGCAACTGAACTGTTAGTAATCCAATCAAGCCAACACCAGTAACAACAAATGCTTCGCCTAGGGTTGGTTGCGCCAAGCGTATTCCCTGTAGGCCAATACTAGCGATCACTGTGAATGAAGCTTCTTCATCAGTCACAGAGTCCGGAATACGAGCACAGAGATTCTTGCTGACTCGAACCACGTCCGCATGAGGGCCGTTAGACACGACTCGGTCCCCAAGTTTGAAAAAATCAACACCTTTCCCGATAGCTGAAACCCTACCAACATTACAATAGCCAAGAGGTAATGGTTGAGCCAGTTTAGATTGAACGGCATCAATAGTTGTCATCAGTCCATCTGTCTGAACTTTCTCGATCACCATTTTAACTTTTTCAGGCTGTTGGCGGGCTTTATCTAAGTAAGATGCCCGACCAAAATCAACCAACATCCTTTCTGTACCAGCCGATATTAACGAGCACGCCGTAGAAATAACAATCTGCCCAGATGCCACGCCCGGAGCAGGAGCTTCGGTAATTGATGTTCCGCCTTTAGCCATATCTTGGAGAACTTGTTTCATTTCCAATCTCTCTTAAAAATCGAACGCGACACCATGCCGTTCCGGCATAAAAAACAAAAAAATACTGCGTGATAGTGTACGTAAAGTTTGGTTGCGCCAAGTTTGAAAAAACAGACACCAAAAAAGCACAGAACAAACAGCCATAAAAAAAGCCCAAAAACTCACCACGATAAACCCTAGAAGCCAACCAAAAGGATTTGGCCACAAAGTACCAAACGACGACAGACGCCAAGAAACCTAAAGCCCCTGTTTTATAGAGGTACTCAATATACTGATTATGGGCGGTCCCATGATCGGCATAATTTAAGCTGAGAGGCTCAAATGCATATCCCAAAAGAGGTTTCTGTAAAACCAAATTAAGCACATCTTGCCAGACATGCTCCCGACCATAGAGAGCACCTTCGCTTAGGCTTCTGCTCGCCTTATTTTCAAGAATCGTCGTATCAACCTGCAACCATGAAGTAAAAAATAAAGCAGCGCCACCCAGCGGAATGGCATAAATCATATACTTAAATCTTACGTAACCAAAAACTGCAAAAAACAAAAAAAGCAAAGTCAATGAAGCAATGGCATTTCTAGATCCGACAAAAACAATTATCAGCGACAACAAAACTGCCGAAACCAAGGAAAGACCTTGCTTCCCTAGAGACAAACAAGAAGCCACAATAATTGAGAGCACAACAACATAGAAAAAAGCTGGAGAGTTAGGAAACCCATAAACTTCATAAGAAAGAAAGTAGCCTCCCCATCTAGGAGAAGGAAAGCGATGGTTAAATAAAAGATCCGAAAAAAATACAACCCAAACTAACGCGATAGAAAACCAAACAGCCCATTTTTCCAGACTTCCTTTAGACCATTTCAAAGCTACATAACCAACATAAAAAACAAAGAAAGGTCTAAAAGCTCTAAAGAATGAAGCAACTGAAGCCCACCCACCATCATTCCACGACTGTGATGAAAGAATAATAAAAACACATAAAAGAAAATACAAAAACACAGAGGCTGTGTATCTAGAAGCGACCCCGCCCATACCATCTTTCAGCAACACATAAAGACCAACAGGAAAAAAAGCAAGAAAAAAGTCAGACAGCACAAAATCCAATGGCTTGCCAGCAAAGCTGCCCGCATTAATATTGACTGGAATAAAAAGTGTCAGCAATGCGAAAAAGGCAATCAACCGCCCCATTAGTCACAGCCTCTATGGGAATTCCATTGTAAAACAAACTCTGTCACGGCTCCAAAATCACTGACGTCCACAAGGTTCGCACCGCCATAACGAGAACAGACATTCGTAGCAATAACAGGAACGCCAAGGGTGACAGCTTCCGCCACAGCTACTCCAAAGCTATCCACCGTATTCATTCTAATGTAACCGGATGACTTTGAAAGAACCGATAAAAACTTATCCGCATCCGCCCCCCAGTAGAAGTGAGCATTTTCATTTTCGCTAAACCGCTCTTTCAATGTTTCCAGAATACCGTCCGAGTCATCTCCATACCAAAAAGCAACTAATTTTATGCTGTACCCAGCCTTCCAAAGCTCCTCAAAGACTTTCAGAACCTCAAGATGCTGATATATTTTGGTTGGATAGCCACTAATCACAAAATAGGATATCTCCGCTTTAAGGAACTCGTTAATTTCCGGGAAATGATCGATATCAATAGGCTCAATATCAGCCAGATTAGTAGGTATGAAGGAGGTCATCTTCAGCAACCTCTCTTCCTTTACCCCCAAAGATTCATAGGCCTGACGCTGAGAAGGTGAAAGGTAGCCGATTTGATTGACTCGCCTTGCACCCAAAGCCGCCAGGCAGCGGATCACTCTCGACTTATCCAAGCGAGCCTTAATTGCCCCATTGTGAAGCGTCAAAAACCACCGAACACCTCGTCGTTTTGGCAAAAACAAAAGGACAAGCAGGCCAAGAACCCCTGAGAAGTTGAAATAAATATCATCCTTTGCTCTTAACAAGTAGCGAAAAAGAGAAAGCAACGGGAAGCGAGCAGTCTCTATATGTCTGACAGGATAGATATCCTTCTTTATACCAGCTGGATATAAATCAAAGACCGCCTTGATTTTTTCTTTCTCACTTCTCGCCAGGCGGTAGATGTAATTTGTCACCCCGCCAACAGGTTCAGGAATTCCACCTACGACTATAACGCTATCAGAGTCAAACCCCATCGAACCCCACCTTTCTTTCCAGAGGAATAAAAAGCACTCTTCTCAAGAACTTGCCGATTTTTATCCTCAATGGGTAGGTCGACTTCATTTTTAAGGGAGTTTTAGAAGCACCCTCATGGCTATAAGCTTTTCCCGCATACTCATAGAGTTTTATATCCTCTCTGTTATTTAGCAGGATTCTATCGCGATACTTGGTCTTTAGCTCTTCAAGTTCGTCACTTCTTCCGCCATTGCGCGAGTCTCTACTATTGGAAACCTGATATCCTGCTTGAAAGTTATTATGTATTTTTTTATCCGCCAAGAAATTCGCGAGCTTTTCCAGGCTTTCATCGAAGCGTTCCACCAAACAAAGAAGCACCTCCTTTTTTTTAATAACATCTATCGCTGCATCAGCATTGCTCTCACCCGATATTTTTCTACACATAAAATTATTAAAATAGCCGTCATCCAAAAATTCTTCAAAGCTCCTATCAACACCCATCACTTCCTTTTGATAAAAATAGTGCGATAAATATCGTGACGTCGGCTCTCTAAGGAAAGAAAAATAAAATATATCTGGTTCGTTGCCACCATAACATCGTAGCGAGTGCCCTCCTGCCGCTTTCAGCCTAGGCACTCTGCGGAAAATCTCTCCCAACTGTTTTTTTTCCAGTTGTTTTTTTTGATTATCTTCACCCTTTTCATATTTGACCGGAGAGGCCACATAGTAAGGAAAAAAGTTTGCATACATTATGTCATGAATCGTTGACCCTGCAGCCTTCTCAATATGAAGAAAAACTATCTTGTTACTCATTGACCAGGCCTGTATCCAAAATTCACCATCTGCTTTCCACAAATCGCGTCAATCACTTTTACGTCACCATCCGACAAAACTTTCTTCCATTTTTCAATAGAGTCCGTATCTATCGGCTGAAAAGCTTTTCTATAATGCGGCAACAATTCGTCGCCGAAAGACAAATCACCTCTCTCTTCCTTTAACAACTCAAGATTCAGAAAAGAGGCAATCCTCTCAATTTGCACCACAGGATTGCTAACCAAATCCTCATACCTTAAATCGATACACTTAACCCCAGTTCTTTTCTTAAACCGCTCTACAAGAGAAACTGCATCTTTCCATCTATATGCAGCATCTCTGACCGATAAATCTTTAACACCATTGAAGTTTGCCAAATAAGAAGCCACCACTGCCCTTGGGTCACGAAGAAGGTTTACGTACACAGCACATGGAAAGACCTTATGCAGTCTGTCTAAATGAAATACATTCCATGGCGTTTTATCGCCAACTCTTGCCCCTGACATTCTCTTATTCATTAAATAACTTCTATACAACTCAAGAAGTATTGAGTTTAACGTCATATCCTTTTCATTTAGAACCAGCATTCTTTTTTTTATTTCTTCATAATTCAGTGACAACTCTTCATTCAAATTATATTTCTGCCTGTTCGCAGAAAAAAACCTATTGACATCCGCATTAACCTTAAACTCATCCAAGGTTTTATCGACAACCTCTCCCCAGCCCTTTCCCCTTGAGCGAGAAAAGCTTCTAATAGTATTTCCCATTCCTGGAATTTCCGGAGGAATGCACACATTGTACTTTGCCATCAACTGCGTTCTTAAAAGGGTATTCCCCGAGCGCCCACAACCAACAATAAAGAAGGGGGAGTCACCATCGCACGAAATGTTACTATAAGGGAATCTCGACGATATTTTCCCGCCTAGAGAGAAAAACCAATCAACCGCAGAAACAACCCATCCCGGCGCAAGCCTTTTGGCCCTAACCGCATGAAACAAAAGCAAACTGAACAGGTTAGACATAATAATCCGTATTTAGCTCTGTGTTTTCTCTAATAATCTTCGCGGGAACGCCAGCAGCAATCATCCCCGAAGGAACATCTTTTGTTACAACACTTCCAGCCCCAATTACAGCAAAATCACCTATCTTGACCCCTTGTTTAATCACAACATTATTGCCAATCCAGACATGGTTCCCTATCAAAATATCAGCAAATACCCTTTTATTTACCTTTAACTTGTCGGACGCAGTCGGCGCTGACAAATCATGGGTCCGGGCCCTTATAGAAACGTTAGAACCAATAGCGCAAAAATTACCGATAGTAACTCGCCCCTCTCCAGACGCGATTTCTCCAGAGCGAATATAGCTCCCTCTACCTATTGATATATTGTTCTTATCCATCACAACTTGACCCAAGTTTACACTAGGGTGGATATCTAAAATGCTCTTATAGTAAGAATCTCTACTTTTCCTTTTTACCTTTTCAAAAAGAAGGAAAAAGTAATATATATATTTCATTTTCAAACCCTTATAAAAAAATCCCTTTAAAATCAAGAACACTACTCAATTCTGGAAATTTATGTTTTTTTATTTCTTTATGGTCCACCAGAATCACATGTACATCAGCAGCTTGAGCAGCACCTTCCATTGATACTAACTCGGCTCTATCCAACTGCGTGGGCAGAATTTTAATATTCGGCTCAACAACCATGGTCTTACCCGGATTCTCTGCCGTAACCGAAGCAGCAATCTCCAATGCCGGGCTTTCCCGCAAATCATCAATATCTGCTTTGAAGGTAATGCCATAGCAGGCGATAGTGACGTTTTTAGCAGTTTTATCCGGGTTAGCCTGAAGAAAGTTGGCTACGGCCAATTTGATCTTACTGATTACCCATTCGGGTTTGCCATCATTGACCTCACGTGCCGTGCGAATCAAGCGGGCCTCTTCCGGACTTTGGCTAACGATAAACCAAGGATCGACAGCAATGCAGTGGCCACCCACACCCGGACCAGGCTGAAGAATATTGACACGCGGGTGGCGGTTGGCGAGGCGGATGAGTTCCCACACATTGATATCCACCTTGTCACAAATGATGGACAGCTCGTTGGCAAACGCAATGTTCACATCTCTAAAGGCGTTCTCTGTGAGCTTGGCCATCTCTGCAGTTCGTGCGGTTGTAAGAAGGCACTCTCCACGCACAAAAGTCTTATAAAGCTCACAAGCCGCCTCAGCACATTTTGTTGTCATACCCCCGATAACACGATCATTCTCGATCAACTCATGCATGATATGTCCCGGTAGCACGCGCTCAGGGCAATGGGCAATACGGATATCTGAGTCTTCGCCTGCATGCTGGGGAAAAGTAAGATCTGGGCGTGAATCGGCTAACCAGACCGCCATCTGCTCTGTCGCGCCAACAGGGGAGGTGGATTCCAAAATCACTAAATCACCTTTTTTGAGCACAGGTCCGATAGAATCTGCTGCTGCCTGAATATAGCTGAGGTCAGGAGTAGGAACTGAGCCTTGCTCTTGGCCTTTTTTGAAAGGTGTAGGTACAGCCACCAGAAACGCGTCCGCCGGTTCTGGTCGTGTAGTTGCACGAAGGCAGCCTTCTTTAACTGCTGCATGCACAGCAATGTCAAGCTCAGGCTCAACAATATGAATCTCACCCCGGTTGATGGTATCTACAGCATGCTGGTTAATATCAACACCAATGACTTTTTTCCGGCGTCCGGCAAAAGCTGCTGCAGTAGGCAGGCCTATATACCCCAAACCAACAACACATACCGTTTCGTATTCCATTTTCACTTCACCTTAAACTGTAGCTATTGCACCGAGCCCTTAATTACGGCTCCTCAGACAACCAAAATTTCTGCGATACGAGCTGATGAGTTGCCGTCACCGTAGGGATTATGTGCCCGACTCATGGCTTTCCATGCATCAGCGCTATCTAGCAGAGTGCTTACCGCATCAACGATGCTGACTATTTCCGTTCCAACCAGTTTAACCGTGCCCGCCTCGACGGCTTCCGGTCGCTCAGTGGTATCACGCATTACCAGCACAGGCTTGCCCAGAGATGGCGCTTCTTCCTGAATACCGCCGGAGTCAGTGAGAATGATATGAGCCCGGCTCATCAAGGAAACAAAAGGCAAATAATCCTGGGGAGGTATTAAATGCACATTCCCCAAACCAGCAAGAATACGGTTGACCGGCTCCTGCACATTTGGGTTCAAGTGCACTGGGTAAACGATATCTACATCGGGATAAGTTTTCGCGAGTTCTGCCAAAGCGCTACAGATACGTTCGAAGCCACCCCCGAAGCTTTCTCTACGGTGACCCGTAACCAACACCATCCGTCGTTCGATACCATAGGGCAGCCTGGATTCAAGCTCGTTTTTCAAATTGGCGTCACTATCAATTTTGTCACGGACCATAAGCAAGGCATCAATCACTGTGTTGCCCGTGACATGAATATCGGTTTCTTTAATATTCTCCTTCAACAGCGACTGCCGCGATGTATCTGTGGGAGCAAAATGGTAATTAGCGAGCACTCCCGTCAACTTACGATTAGCTTCTTCTGGCCATGGGGAATAAATATTCCCGGTACGCAGACCGGCCTCTACATGCCCCACCGGAATTTGCTCATAAAAAGCCGCCAGAGAAGCAGCAAACGTAGTTGCCGTGTCACCATGGACCAGTACCACATCGGGCTTTTCTTCACGCAATACCGAACGAAGCCCCAGTATAATCCGGGTTGTTACATCATAGAGATCCTGGCCCGGTGCCATGATGTTCAAATCGTGATCTGGAGTAATTTCAAAGAGAGATAACACCTGATCAAGCATTTCCCTGTGCTGGGCAGTTACGCAGACTCGGCTGTCGATTGCAGGGTGAGCATCGAGCACCTTCACCACCGGTGCCATTTTGATTGCTTCGGGCCTGGTGCCAAAGATGCTAAGTACCTTTTTAGTCATACGTCCTTGCCGGTATTTGGTTCTTCTTCGCGGTCCAACGACCGCTCCCACAAAAGAATTATCGATTTTACTCTTTCGTATTTGAGCTGTATTCGTAGGCGTAGTAGCCGTATTCGTTGGACGCTCTACGCTCCATGCAATTCAGGATCGCGCCCTTGATTTCCACATTGTTCTGCGCAAACCGTGTCAAGGTGATGTCGACTTCTTTAACAGAGTTCACCCCAAAGCGGGTCACAATGAGGCTACTGCCGGCCAGTTGCCCAACAATGGCGGCATCAGTCACGGCAAGAATCGGCGGGGTATCTACCAGCACGATGTCGTATTGATCGCTCAGGGATTCCATAAGCGACTTGAAACGGTTATGCATGAGCAGCTCAGACGGGTTGGGTGGCACCTGCCCTCGTGGAATAAAGGCGAGGTTCTCCATTTTGGTCGCCTGAATGACTGCTTCCTGCTCTTTCTGGCCTGATAGGTAGTCGGACAGCCCATCATCGTTACGATTATCAAAGAAACGGTGCATGTGCCCTTTACGCATATCGGCATCGATGACCACTACCTTCTGGCCGGTTTGTGCCAATACTGCTGCCAGGTTCGCGGTGACAAAGGACTTACCCACCCCCGGACTGGGGCCAGATACCATGAGCACCTTGTTACTGGCTTCCATCATGGCGAAGTGAAGACTGGTGCGAAGGCTGCGTAAGGCTTCGATTGCGAGATCATTGGGGTCAGATAACGCAAGCAATGGGATGGGTTCTTTGTTCTTTTTGTGGCGCCGGCGCTTCAGCGCCTCCAGCCTATCTACTTTCTGCTGATGCTCAGACAAGGGAATGGAGGCATAAACAGAGATGCCCTGCTCTTCCAGCTGCTCGGGGCTCTCAATGCCTCGATTAAACGCAGCTTTGACAAGCACATAACCCACGGCTCCCATGCCCCCCAGCATGGCTGCCAGGATAGCAATCAGAGATTTTTGAGGCTTGACCGGCTCTGGCTGCACCAACGCCTTGTCGATAATACGGACACTGCCCACTGTACCTGCCTTCATGATGCGCAGTTCCTGGGATTTGTTAAGCAGGCCCACATAGATTTCCTGGTTCACCTCCACATCGCGCATGAGCCGCAGGACTTCCTGCTGAGTTTCCGGCAGGGCCTTGATCTGTTTGTTGAGCTCTTCCTTCTCCTGCAGCAAGGAACCGCGCTGCTGGATCAGGGTACGATAGGCAGGGTGTTCCTGGGTGAAACGGGCGGAGACTTCGCTTTCTTTGATCTTCAGCTCGTTGATCTTGGCTTCGATGGCAACCAGACGCTCAAGCACAGACTGGGTTTCCAGGGACAGGTCTACCGATTCGCTTTTCAGGCGATACGCATTGAGCTTCTCTTCAGCACCGGTGAGCTTTTCCTTGATTTCGGGAAGTTGCTCATCAAGGAAATCCAGGCTGTTTTCTGCCTCGGCGGATAATCGTTTAATATTCTGCAGCAAGTAAGTTTCGCTGATGGCGTCCAGAATGGTGCGGATACGTGTTTTATGAGGACCCGTTATGGCCATGGCGATAATGCCGGTGACTTTGCCCTGTTCGCTGACCGACAAACGCCCACGCAATTGATTCACGGCATCGGCTCTGGCCTGTTTTATTAGTGATAGAGGCTCTTCGCCGTACTCCCACTCACCGATTTCCAGTTGGATAGCACCATCTTCACTCTTGATTGGGCTGCCAACAGGGGCACTGCCGACTTTCTGATCTTCCAGATACAGGGTTGGCTGGCCATTTTCTTCCAGCAGGGTGAAAGCTTCACCTTCCAGTACCTCTGGCACCCGGAAGTGTTTTACGGTGACGAAGGTTTCGCTATCACGGTAACCGGCAAACAGCGGCTTGGGCACGAACTCGGGAGCCGGGTCAGGGGCTCCCAGACCACCGATCAGTGGCGGGCGATCAGGCTGCACCAGGATATCCAGCTGTAACTGATCGATCACATCACCCAACACCATGCGGGACCGGATGATCTGGATTTCTGCGTCGGCGGAGGATTCTTCGGTGAACAGTTCGTTCAATTCGGAAAAGCCGGGTACACCGCCCTGCTTGTCTTCCACTTGCAGCAAGGCATCGGCTTTATAGATGGGGGTTGCCAGCAGGCCATAGGCCACACCGAGGAACAGGGCAATTAGGGTGGTGCCAATAATCAGCCAGCGGTGATCCACCAGCAAGCCCCAGAGTTTCTGGAGATCGATTTCGTCGGCCATGCCAGAGGATTGCGGCTGGCGATTTGAGGTGCTTGTGTTTTCTGTCATGTGTTTTGTTGCCCTGTTCACCGTGGTGTCATCTCGCGCTGGCGAGGGTTGGGTGGAAATGCGAATGGCATTTCTGCCCAAAGGGTGTTTTTTTGTGTTGTGGGAGCCTGGTCGCAGGTAGTAAGGCTAGCGGAATCTGCCAGGCCGTTTTCGCCATGCGAGCATGGGCTCCTACAGTGTTGTTTACCGCCGTGTTTGGGCGGTTCGCCATGCAAGCATGGCTCCTACAATTTCTGTGCCCAGGCCTTGGTGGCTTCCTGCATCATCGGGTAGATCCGCTCGAAGGCATCCCGACCTCGTTTGTAGGGGTCCGGGATGTCATGGCCGCCATTCCAGTGGCTGAGCAGGAAGGTTTTGCCACTGGCTTCCGGGAAGGCCCGGCTGAGCCGTTCTTTCTGCCGGCTTTCCATGACCAGAATCAGGTCGCTGTCACGGCAAAGCTCGCTATCCAGTTTGCGGGCGGTATGGGGCCCGCACTCCAGGCCGTTTTCTTCTGCTACCGCCCGTGCGGTAGGTTCCATCTCATTCCCAACCAAGCCCACCAGGCCGGCGGAGGACACGGTTTTGCCCGATTTTAATTCGCGCAGCATGGCCGCCACCGTGGGACTACGGCAGATATTGCCGTCGCAGACGATGAGCACTCGTTCAAACATCAGTCGCTCAGCACCTCAGCCCGGTCTGCCGCCAGTACCCCGAAGTAAACCGTTTGTACGGTTGGCAGAATATTGCGAATCACACGGTTCCAGCGAGCGAGCGGCGCCGCTGTCACATAGACGATATCGCGGCGTTGCAGCTTGAAGCTGTCTGCCAGAATCAGGGCTGTCGCATCCTTGGCGTTCAGTTGATAGAGATCGACCAGGTGATCGCTGCCTTCCGGCGCCCGACGAATCACGAAGATGCCCGAGGCATCTGCGGTATCCTGCAGGTAACCACCGGAGGTGGATAACGCTTCTGCCAGGCTCAGGCCATTGCGGGTCATGGGTACCGGTCGAGCATCCTTCACTTCGCCCATGACGAAGACCTTGTTGTCGTCGTTGCGGCCCACATGGACCACATCACCGGGGCGCAGCAGTACGTTATGGGCAGGGTTGCCTTCCTGGTAGACCGCACGCAGAGACAGGCTGTATTCCTTATCACCCCGCGACAGGGACACATCGCTCCAGTCGGAGAATTCGGTGAGGCCACCTGAGGCGTTGACTGCATCCAACAGGCGCAGGGGCACATTGGTGACCGGGTAGGCGCCGGGCTGTTTCACTTCACCGGAGACATAGACTTTCTGGCTACGGAAGGCGGCGATGGTCACATCTACCTGGGGGTCTTCGATGTATTCAGCGATACGTTCGGCGATAAGGTCTCGGATTTCGGTGACACGCAGGCCGACCACTTTGATCTTGCCCACGTAGGGATAAAAGATGGTGCCATCGTTGTGCACCCAGTTACCGGATTCCGAGGGGCTGCGCATGGAGCCGGCGGGAATGGTGAGCTCCGGGTGGTCCCAGACGGTAATCTGCAGCACATCACCCAGGCCCACCTCATAGTCGTAATCTGCCGGCTCTTCTAGCAGATTATCAGCGGGCTGAGGCGGCTCTTGTGTCTCGGCCTGGAGTATCCGGGTATTGATGGTATGGACTTTCACTACATCAGGGAGGGATTCGGCTTCTTCGTTGCCTTCATCTTCTTCCAGGAACCAGCCAGGGGTGGTGGAGATATGGGAACCGGGTACGATTGTGCAGCCGGACAGACCCGCCAACAGAATGGCGAGCAGCAGCTTGCTTGGATGTTTTGTCATTGTTGCCTGCATGTTTCTCTCTTACCCGTTTCTTTTACCAACTGATGGGCCGGGTCCACTGGATACCGGCGGTAAAGCGCTCACGCTCTTCGAAGACCGTTTCCACCGGTTCGTCGGTGGCGGACAGTAGCCAGTCCAGGCGGCCACCCAGCATGGGATGCTGAATACGCAGTTCGGCGAGGGAAATATCCTGCTCCTCAACCGACTGCAAGGTGGCGGCGCCGTCTTCGGCGATGACTGCACGTATTGTGCCGTCCTGATTCAGGGTGGCGCGAGACAGATTCAGCCCCACAGTGACGCCGTTACGGAAATATTGCTGTAGGCCGAGTGTGACGGCCCGGGCATCCCCTTCCCAGGTGGTCGCCATATTGCGCCCATAGTGGCGGAAACCGGAACGGTAGGTGCCGTGCTCATAGGCTGTATTGAGCCGGCGCTCGCTGATCCAGCTGCCCGCTACGGTTTCCGTGGCCTCCAGGAAAAAGCGCTGGGAGCCCTGCCCCAGGCCGGTGACCATATCCAGGCCGGCCAGGGAGGAGAATTTGGAGGGCAGGCCGCCAGCCTCGTCTTCACCCATGAACTGGCCGTAGAGGCCAACGGGCACGTCGCCGGGAGTGAGGGTAAGGCGGAAGTCGAAACCGGCAATCTGGTTGCTGGGGTCCTGGCCTTCTTTCAGACCGGAAGTCTGGCCGTTATCGCGGCCGATGACCGCATTCCAGAAAGCATCCAGATCCTGCGGCCGCCCTTCCCCGCCCCATTGAGCCAGGCGGGTCATGCCGATTTGCAGGGAATCCAGGGGATTGAAGACGAAACGAGCGCCGAGCAGGCGGGCTTCCGGCACGGCGCGGTCATTTTCTAGTTGGCCGGCGATGACCTGCAGGTCCCAGGGGCCGATCCAGCTTAACCAGGGGCTTTCCGGTGCCAGCGGCATGTGCCGTGAAACCCATAACCCTGGTACCGGACGTGCGTTATTGGACAGGGCCAGAGAGCTCTGCCAGCCCGGGCCCCACCAGCGGTCAATGGCGCCGACGCCAAGCTGCCAGTTGCCGACGATGCCGGCCAGGTAAGTGTCGTCGAAGCGCAGGTGGGTATCGTCACGCTCGCCATCCACATAGCCCACCGCCAGGTTGGCGGCCCAGTGCTCGCCCATGCTGTAGAGCGCGATCTGGCTGGTGGCTTCATCTTCTGCCTGGGAGGAGAAACTGGTATAGAGCGGCTCTTGGGTAGCGCCGCCGATGGTCAACTGTGCGCCGGTAGAGGCCTGGCGGGTCTGCTCCAGGGCTTGCTGCAGATAGGCAGAGTGCTGGTTTTTACAAGCGCTGACCTGATCGGGGGATTGTCCCGCCAGCGCCAGTCGATAGCCTTTCATGAGGGCCGCCCAGCTGATTGGCCAGGTCAGGGTGATGCCCTTGAGGCACCCCTGGCTTTGCAAGGCTTCAATATGGTGGCGCGCCGTAAGGTCGCCGGCCTGCACCCAGGGAGTAGACGCCTGAGAAGATGCGCTGAGACCGATGCAAAAGGCTCCGAGCCACCGAATTAGGGAGGGAGATAACCGCACTAGGACGTCCTATCCTTCTTGTGGTGCATAACAAGAGGCGCATTATGCGTGCTTAATCTTGTC
>Ga0208835_100141_pt1 | contig 19156 bp, 20 predicted proteins | sample DeeseametaMP1374_FD_184190 | JGI IMG/M metagenome (GOLD analysis project Ga0208835, IMG submission 184190) | Marine microbial communities from the Deep Indian Ocean - MP1374 (SPAdes) | ecosystem: Environmental > Aquatic > Marine > Oceanic | place: South of Port of Lincoln, Great Australian Bight... | reverse complement strand
CGGAAACGATTACAAGGCATTAGCACCACAGATGCCGGAAATTAAGGCGGAACAATACACATTGGAATTTGCAAATCGTGATACATGGAACACAGGACTTGACGATGACGCAAGAAAAGGATTTCAGGTCTTGAAACTATTCAAGGAACACGGATTCGAAGGTGAGATTGGAATTGGAGTCTCGGACGTTCATGTAAATGAAATAGAATCCCCCGAGCTCATAAGGGACAGGATATTGTATTCAGCGAAAGCACTGGGTGATCCTACAAAGGTGTACGTCAACCCTGACTGTGGTCTGCGTACAAGAACAAGGGAAGTTTCCTTTGATAAAATTAGATCAATTGTTAAGGGAGCCGAACTTGCTAGGGAAGAAATCAAGTAATTTTAAAATTCTAGCGCAATCCCCATCTGGTCATAACCTTGTCTTCAATTTTCTTAAAGACTACTCCATCAACCAGTATGCCAATTCCCATTATTACTATCATTATTGCTATGACCTGAGATACATCGTTAAGCTGACGACCAACATTAAGAAGGAAACCAAGACCTAGGAATGAGAATAAGAGTTCTGCACCGATTACGCCTCTCCAGGCAAATGCCCAACCCTGCTTGAATCCAGATATGATAAATGGAAATGCCGCAGGAATTAATATGGAAGTGATAAGTTGACCTTCTTTCGCACCCATGTTTCGTGCAGCTTCAATATAGGAAGGATTGATGTTCTTCACACCAGTGTAAGTATTGATGGTTACAGCAAATATTGCACCAATAACTACGACAAAGATAATTCCAGTGTCTGTAAGACCAAACCAAAGAATAGCAAGTGGTACCCAGGCTATGGATGGAATTGACTGTAGTCCAAGAACCAAAGAACCAATTGTCTGATTAACAGTTTCGACTCTTGCCATGAAAATTCCAAGTACCAAACCACCAGCAATAGCTATTGTTAGACCTATAATCAGTCTCAATATGCTTGTTCCAATTCCATAAAACAGACTTGCATCAGCAACGCCATACGCTAGGTCTTCTACAACATCTACTGGCGATGGAAAAATATTGTCTGGCCAAATATCAGCACTGTCAAGACCCTGCCATACTATAATTATCATTGCGTAAAAGCCAATTTTTTTCGCAAGCAGACTTGGTTTCATTTTTTCAACCTACTTTTTTACCTCAGGTCGTAATTCTGCCAAAATCTTTTGCTGATACGGCAAAAGATTTTCGTCTTCTGATATCCTAGGACGTTTATAATCAATCTTGAATTCCTTCTTAATCCTTCCAGGTCTGTGAGTAAACACCAAGACACGTGTGCCCAACATAACGGCCTCGGCAACATTATGAGTCACAAAAACTATGGTTTTCTTTGTCTTCTGCCAGATTAACTGCATTTCTACTAGTAGGAGATCTCTAGTCTGCGCATCAAGTGCTGCAAATGGCTCATCCATAAGTAATACATCAGGCTCCATTACCAGAGCCCTTGCTATAGCAACACGTTGCTTCATTCCAGTAGAAAGTTGGTAAGTGTAAGAAGTTGCAAATTGAGTAAGCTGCATCATGTCTAGATATCTATGTGAAATCTGGTTTCGTTTTTCCTTTGGTATACCAGCTATCTTGAGTCCATATTCCACATTATCTTGAACGTTCAGCCAAGGAAACAAAGCGCCTTCTTGAAACACCATTATTCTATCAGGTCCAGTGTTGTTCAGTGGCTGATTATCAAGTAAAATCTGACCTTCATCTGGTTTTTCTAACCCTGCTGCAATTCTTAGAAAAGTAGTTTTCCCACAGCCTGAAGGTCCAACAATGCATACAAACTCACCGTCTTCAACATTTAGATCAATTCCATCCAACGTCTTTAGTGGTTTTCCATCATGTATGAAATATTTTTCAATATTTCTAGATTCTAGTTTACCCATTTAGCTGTTTCACCATTGCGTTCGGATTTAAATCCGTTTCATAAAAAATTCCATCTAAATTGTAGCCAGTTCTTCCAAGATATCCTAATGAATCTGCACGCTCTGCAAATGTATACACAGAATTTTTAATTGGATCAGATGTAATTGTTAAATTTGAAAATGACTCATCAATAATTTTTGTTGGCAGTGATTTTCCCATGTATTTTTTCAAAAATTTTTCAAAGATGGATTTTGATTTGTCTGGATTTGAATTAATCCATGATACAGTTTCCTCGTGTGATTTTAACCAATTTTGAATAATTTCAGGGTTGTTTTCAAGATAGTCTGTCCTCGCTATTAGTAGTACTGAGGCAAATTGTTCATTTGGCCACAACTTTTCTTCATTGAATAATCTAACGCCATCAAGTTCTTGTACCAACATTGTGGCCCAAGGCTCTGGTATCCACGCTCCATCAATATCGCCTTTTGCAAATAAAGTATAGATGTCAGGGTTTGAAATATTCAAAACAAACACTGTCCCACCTTTTTCAATTGGTTTTAGATCATTTGATGCAAGATAATATCTAAGAGACACATCTTGACTGTTGCTAATTTGTGGTGAGGCAATGCGTTTCCCATCAAAGTTTTCAATTGACTCCAAGCCAGAATCTGGTTGTATAATAAAACTTGCGCCGCCACTGGCTGCTCCGGCTAAAATCCTGATATCTTTTCCGTGAGATTTTAAGAACCCATTGATAGTTGGACCAGGTCCAACATAAGCTACATCAATAGAACGAGCAAAGATAGATTCTATAACTTGTGGTCCGCTATCAAAAAGTTTAGTTTCGATTTGAATCTGTTCTCCAATTCCATTTTCAAAAATTCCATTTTCTAATCCAACTATGGGCACTGCATGACTGATGCTAGGAAAAAATGCAACTCTAATTTTGTTCTGGTTTGATTGATCCGAACTATTGCCTAATGATGTGATTACTGCAACTGCTATGATTGCTACAATTCCGAGCGTAACTGCTATTGAAATTTTCATAAAACAGCGTTATAATTCGGAGTTAAATAGTGATCGTATTTTAGCTCCAGCTATTACAAAATGACTGAAAATATTCAGAACAAAGAGATAAATGCAAAACAAGTAACTCATTTGCCTTATGAAACAAAAGGCAGTACTTGCATTTTCAGGCGGGTTGGATACTTCTGTTGTAGTAAAGTACCTGCAAGAAAAACACAACATGGATGTTGTAACAGTTACAGTTGATGTTGGGCAGGAAGATGACTACAAAAAAATTTCTGCAAAGGCAAAAAAACTTGGAGTAAAAAAACATTACAACATAGATGCGAGGAAAGAATTTGTTTCTGATTACATTTTTCCAGCAATCAAAGCTAATGCGCTATACCAAAAAAAATATTGCCTAGCTACTGCGCTTGCTCGACCATTAATTGCTCGAAAAGTATTGCAGATTGCAAAAAAAGAAAAAGTTACATCGCTTGCACATGGATGTTCAGGTAAAGGTAATGATCAAGTAAGGTTTGACTTAACTTTCCATGCAGGTTCCAACCTGCCAATAATTGCACCAATAAGGGATCTTAATTTAGACAGGACAGAGGAATTAAAATTTGCAAAGAAACATGGAATTGAGATCGAAAATGTCGCAAAAAAATTTAGCGTTGATCAGAACTTATGGGGCCGTGCAATTGAGGGTGGAGTTTTAGAGAATCCTAACAACGAACCTCCAGATGATGCCTTCATTTGGGTAAAAACAAAAAATCTTCCTAACAAACCAGTATATCTAACGATAAAGTTTGAAAAAGGGATTCCTGTAGCGGTGAATGGAAAATCCATGAACCCTATAAAATTGATTGATTACGTTAACAAAAAGGCAGGCTCCTGTGGGGTTGGTATCATTGACCATATTGAAGATCGTGTAGTTGGAATAAAATCACGCGAGGTGTATGAAACCCCTGCTGCTGCCTGTTTGATCGAAGCCCACTCTGATTTGGAAAAGATGGTGCATACTAAACATGAAACAAAATTCAAGTCGTTAGTAGATGATGAGTGGTCTTGGTTGGTGTATTCTGGTCTTTGGGAGGATCCATTAAAAAATGATCTTGATATGTTCATAGAGCAGACACAGAAACGAGTATCTGGAACTGTAAAACTGAAATTGTTCAAGGGAAGTCTTAGGGTAGTTGGTCGCGAATCAAAGTATTCACTGTATAGTCATAAAATTGCAACTTATGGAAAAGGCTCAAAGTTTGACCAAAAGTTGGCCAAAGGCTTTGTAGAATTGTGGGGAATGCAGTCAACAGAAGCTAATAAATTACAAAGGAAAAAGTGAAAAAAATTATGAAATGCCCAGAATGTGACGCAGATCTAAATATCCCTGAAGATGCTGCTGTTGGAGAGATTGTTTCCTGTAGTGATTGCGGAGCTGACTATGAAATTTCAAAGAAAGATGGTTCTACAGTTGAAATCAAGGAAGCGGAAACAGTAGGCGAAGACTGGGGAGAATAATTGTCAAAAATTTGCATAGTATTTGACCGGCTAAGAACAGAAGAAAAAATGCTTCAGAAAGAGGCAGCAGAACTTGGGCATGATACCTCTCTCATTGATGCTAAAACCACACAAATCAACACGTCTAGTCAAATACAAGATTTTGATTTTGGGGATATAGTCTTAGAACGCTGTGTTAGTTACTATAGGGGATTATACATTACTGCATGTCTAGAATTTTTAGATATTCCGGTAATCAACAAGTTTAACGTTTCTACCATTTGCGGTAACAAGCTATTAACATCAATGCTGTTAAAAAAGAACAACATACCAACACCAAAGACATACTTTTCTTTTTCTGCTGATGCAGCACGAGAAAATCTTGATAGGGTTGGTTACCCATTGGTAATAAAACCACTTATTGGAAGCTGGGGACGAAATGTCATACCGCTCAAAGATAAAGACACCGCAGATGCAATCATCGAACAAAGAGAAATTACTGATGGTCCTTTAGATAGAATTTTCTATCTTCAGGAGATGATAGACAGACCTCCAAGAGACATTAGAGTAATTACAATTGGAGATAAGGCAGTCACTGCAATGTATAGAAAATCTTCAGGCAATTTCAAGACAAATATTGCACTAGGTGCAGAGCCTGAAATTTGTGACATAACAAATGAGATGGAAGACTTGTGTGCAAAAGCCTCAAAGGCAGTTGGAGGAGGAATTCTTGGCGTTGACTTGATGGAAGATAAAGAAAAAGGGCTAGTTGTCCATGAAGTGAATAACACTGTAGAGTTTAAGGGTCTAGTCAAAGTTGCAAACATAAACATCCCAAAAGAAATGATTGAGTTCGTACGAAACTCGATTAGAAAGTAAACCGTTAATAATAATAAATTATATCAAATCCAAATGATGTTACAATGAAAGTAGGAATAGTAGGTGCGTCTGGATATGTCGGCGGCGAAGTAGTCCGTCTACTGCTAAGTCACCCTGAAGCTGAAGTTTCGATGGTGACGTCAACAAAACATGTTGGGGAGTATCTGCATAGAATACACCCGAGCCTAAAGGGCTTCACCAAACTAACATTTTCAGAACTTGATTATGACAAAATGTCAGACAAATGTGATTTGGTTTTCACGGCAGTGCCACATGGAACCGCAACCGACATTGTAAAGGCATTTTATGATAGGGGAATGAAAATTATTGATCTTAGTGCAGATTACAGATTACACAACCCTGAAGACTATACAAAATGGTATGGTTGGGAACATCCACATCCTGATTACTTGTCAAAATCAGTATTTGGTATTCCAGAACTTCATAGGGACAAAATTAAAAATTCACAGTTAGTTTCTTGCCCTGGATGTATGGCAGTAACATCTACGCTTGCGTTATACCCACTGATCAAAAATGATCTCATTGACACGGAACACATAATTGTTGACGCTAAAATTGGTTCGTCTGGCGCTGGTGCTGGAGGCACATCTGGCACACAACATGCAATGAGGGCTGGAGTTATTCGTCCTTACAAACCTGCAAAGCACCGTCATACGGGCGAAATCGAGCAGGAGCTTAGTGAAGTTGCTGGAAAAAAAATCAAGGTTTCAATGAGCCCACATGCAGTTGATATAGTTCGAGGAATTCTCTGTACGAATCATACATTCTTGAAAAAGGAAGTTAATGAAAAAGATATTTGGAAAATTTATCGCGCTGAATTTGGCGAGGAACCATTCATCAGGCTAATACGTGACAAAAATGGCTTGTATAAGTTCCCTGACCCAAAGTTTGTAGTTGGTTCAAACTTTTGTGATATTGGCTTCGAGCTTGATGAGGATAACAACAGATTGATTGCACTTTCTGCGTCTGACAACTTGATGAAGGGTGCAGCAGGATCTGCTGTTCAAAACATGAACATAATGTCAGGCTTTGATGAGAAGCAAGGAATTATGTATTCCCCATTGACACCGGTATAACAAATGATTACAATCAAAATTGGAGGGAGTGTAGTTGATGATTTACATCCCTCCGCTGTAGCAGACATAAAAAAAGTAATAGGGCAAGAGGAAGTAATTCTAGTTCATGGTGGAGGAAAGGAGGTTACCAAAGTAACGGAACAGCTAGGCAAGAAACCAAGGTTTGTTGTTTCCCCTGGCGGTGTAAAGAGCAGATATACCGACCTAGAAACTGCAGAAATTTTCACCATGGTTATGTCTGGAAGAATCAACAAGACAATTGTAAAGATGCTACAAAAAAACGGAATCAATGCGGTGGGTTTGTCTGGAATTGATGGAAAAATAATTCAGGCTGACAGAAAGAAAAAACTCATAATTATGAATGAAAAAGGGCGAAAACAAGTAATTGATGGAGGATATACAGGTAAAATTACACAAGTTAATGCATCTCTGATAAAATCTATTCTTGAACTAGGTTACACTCCAGTCATTTCTCCAATAGCAATTAGTGAGGAATCTGATTTTCTCAATGTGGATGGCGATAGAGCGGCTGCTAATATTGCAGGACAAGTAAAGACTGACAAGGTTTTATTTCTGACAAATGTTGACGGGTTGTTAATAGATGAAAAATTAGTTGATACTTTAACGCTAGCAAAAGCAAAAGAAATTTTACCACAAATTGGATTTGGCATGGAAAAAAAAATACTTGCTGCAACTGAAGCGCTTGAGATGGGAGTAACGGAAGCAATAATTGCAAATGGTCAAAGGGAAAACCCCATATCTTCTGCAATTGCACATAATCATTGCACGGTAATCAAAAATGAGTGAAGATCAATATTTAGGAAATCTTTACCAAAGGTTTCCTGTAACCATAGAAAAAGGACTAGGTTCACATGTATGGGATACTGACAACATCGATTACATTGATTGTATGGGCGGATACGGTGTTGCACTCGTTGGGCATAGAAACGAGCGTGTTGTGAACGCAATTAAATCTCAAATTGACAAAGTAATTACAGTTCACAGCTCTTACTACAATAAGACTAGGGAAGAGTTTTTGCAAGCTTTGATTGCTGTTGCACCACCAGGACTTTCCCAAGTTCATCTAAACAATAGTGGGTCTGAATCTATAGAAGCTGCTATAAAATTTGCAAGAAAGTTTACGGGTAAAAAGAAAATGGTTGCAATGAAAGGATCTTATCATGGAAAATCTATGGGAGCTTTATCTCTAACTTTTAATCCAAAATACAGGGAACCATTCCAGCCTCTTGTTGAGAAGGTATTATTTTCACCATATGGAGATATAGATGGACTACGAACTGTTGTTGATAAGGATACGGCATTTGTAATCTTAGAACCTATTCAAGGAGAAAGTGGAATTCATGTTCCCCCTGAAGGGTTTTTACAAGATGTTAGAAAGCTATGTGATGAAAATGATAGCCTCCTTGTATTTGACGAAATTCAATCGGGATTGGGTAGAACTGGAAGAATGTGGGCATCAGAACACTGGAAAACAATTCCGGATATAATGTGCCTTGCCAAGGGAATTGCTGGGGGAGTTCCCATGGGTGTTACGTTAGTAAGACCAGATATACTATCTGTGATGAAAAAAGGAGAACATTCGTCAACATTTGGAGGAAACCCTTTGGCATGCGCTGCGGGAACTGCTACACTTCATGCACTAACACAAGATGGTTTAATTGACAATGCAAAAAATATGGGACAAAAACTTCTCAATGGATTAGAAGATCTCAAATCTAAGCATAAAATAATTAGAGAAGTTAGAGGTAAGGGATTAATGATTGGTGCAGAATTAAAATTTGAAGTAAAAGATATCTTAATGGAAGGAATCAAAAAGGGATTATTACTCTTATACTCAGGTAGAAACATCTTAAGATTTCTTCCTCCGCTGGTTATTTCCGAGGAAGATATTGTAAAGACACTACAAATACTAGATGAGCTACTTACAAATGAGGAGAATAGAAGAAATGTATAAAGATAAAGTTGATGAAAGTATTTTGGAATTTTTACGTAAGGATTCCAGAGAATCTTTTGTTGAAATAGGAAAAAAACTCAAACTTTCAGAATCGGCCATTAGACATAGAGTAAAAAATATGGTTGGCAGCGGAACGATTACTAAATTTACGGTAGAAGAGGGAGGGGGTCAACCAGAGGCACTTGTAATGGTATCAGCTGATTCGTCTATTGATACATCAAAGGTTTCTTTGAAACTCACAAAACTCAATGCAGTAAAAAAAATCTATGAAATTACTGGTCAGTATGACATTTGTGTAATCATCCAAGCACCAAGTATACAAGAGATCAATGCGTGTATTGATGACTTGCGAAAAATTACTGGTGTAACTGACACTAACACTGTAATAATTCTCAAAACTATATCATAAACGATAATCGTTACATTTTTGTTAACAATAACTAATTTAGTATCAATTAACATCTAAAACGACGATTCTAGTACGATTATCTTTATATTAATGATTTTCTCTACCGAATTCAGCAATGAATGATCCGAATTACTATGCAGAGGAATATAACTCAATTGGTAAGGAGTCTAAGAAAATAAGAATACTAGATTCTACACTAAGAGAGGGTGAGCAACATCCAGGTGTCTCATTTACTGTTAAACAAAGAATTCAGATTGCTTGGGAGCTTGATTACTTTGGGGTTGATCAGATTGAGATATCTCCAATTATTTCTAGTGATCACGCTCAAGCAACTAAGACAATTATCAAGCAGGGATTAAAAGCAGACATTGTAGCACATGGAAGGGCGCTAAAAGAGGATATTGATGTTTCATTAAAGTGTGATGCGTCTTGGGTTGCTGCATATCTTGGTATATCTGACATTCATCTCAAAGACAAGCTTCGAATTTCAAGAAATGAAGCGTTAGACAGAGCAGTGCAAACTGTAGAATATGCAAAATCACATGGGTTGAAAATTAGGTTTACTGTTGAAGATGGAAGTAGGGCGGACCCGCAATTTCTGATCAATGTATGTAAGGCAATAGAAGATGCGGGTGTGGATAGGATCAGTCTTACTGATACCGTGGGAATTTTAAGACCTATAGGAATGTATAATTTCGTTAAGAGAGTTCGTTCTGAAATCAAGACTCCGCTTGATGCACATGTTCATAATGATATTGGCTTTGCACTAGCAAATGCTTTTGCTGCATGTGATGCTGGCGTTGACCAAATCCATACAACAATTGATGGTATTGGAGAAAGGACTGGAATACCATCTCTCGCTGAGACTGCTGTTGCACTTACCTATTTGTACAAATCAGAAAATGATTTCAGATTAGATATGCTGGTTGATCTTTCAAGGCTTATTGAACAATACACAAACATTAGACCTTACGATTCAAAACCGATTGTTGGCTCTTCAGCCTACAAGCATAAAGCTGGTACACATCTTGCCGCAGTTTTGAAAAATACCGCTGCATATGAACCGATTCATCCAAGAAGCGTAGGAAACAGACGAAGAATTGTATTTGGTGAATTAGCTGGTAAGACTGGTGCGGCATATCTAATGTCAATCTTAGGCTTGGAAAAAAATACTAATAACGCAAAAAATCTTGCGGCAGGTTTGAAAAATCTTAGAATGGGTGATCTGCTTGAAATTCCACTTGAAGATGAAATGGAAAGAAAGATAATTAATGATGAAAAAAGAAGGATGGATAGAAATGACTAATTGCCCTGAATGTGATGCAGAAATAACCATCCCTGAGGATGCAGTTGATGATGAGATTGTAACCTGTGCTGAATGTGGAGCGAGCTTCGAACTGGCTAAGATTTCTGATGGATTTGAGCTAAAACCGGCCCAAACTGTTGGAGAGGACTGGGGGCAGTGACCGATAAAATCACAGTTCTTTATGATACAATCCGTCTAGAAGAAAAACTGTTAATCAAAGCCGCAGAAAGGCATGATATCCACATTGAGATGGTTGATTGTAAACAACTGTTTGTAGATTTGAACAAAAATACACATGAATTTGAGACTGTTTTGCAGCGTTGCGTCAGCTATTATCGGAATATCCACTCAACAGCAACTTTAGAGGGTCTTGGTGCCAGGGTAATCAACTGTCTAAACACTGGACTTCTTGCTGGAAACAAACTGTTCACACATATGTTGCTGCAGAAGGCGGGAATTCCTACACCTGAAGCTACAATAGCATTTTCGAAGGAGGCTGCTATGCAATCACTTGAAAAAAGTGGATATCCGAAGATCATCAAACCAACTGTTGGTAGCTGGGGTAGAATGGTATCAAAACTAAATGACAGGGATTCAGCTGAAGGCGTTATTGAATCAAGAGAATCAATGCATCCAACGTATCAAATGTACTTCTTAGAGGAGTTTGTACAAAGACCACCAAGGGATATACGTGCCATAGTGATAGGCGACAATGTTGCAGGTGCAATTTACAGAGTTTCTGATAATACCAATTGGAAAACAAATACGCACTTGGGTGGATCAGCTGAAGCATGCGAAGTTACAAATGAGCTAGAAGATATTTGTATAAAAGCTAAAAATACGGTTCAAGGAGAAATTGTAGGTGTTGATCTAATGGAAAGCAACGACAAGGGATTAGTTGTCCATGAGATTAATAATACTACCGAGTTTCGAAACGTTGTGAAAGTAACAGGCGTTGACATTCCGACACAGATGCTAGACTATTTAAAAAATTCAAGTAAGTAAAAATGGAACAACACTTCACAGTTACAACAAGATTCGCAGTAAAGACATTAGAGAAAGCGTTGAAGCTTTACACGCCATCGTTACGTGAAAAAAGCCTAGCTGACTTTCTTGCTGACAAATGTGATGATTTAGGTTTCAGGGATATACATACAGATGATGTGGGAAATATTATTGCTACAAAAGGTTCTGGTTCACCTAAAATTCTTTTATGTGGACATATGGATACAGTACCCGGAAGAATTAGGGTGAGAAAAGAAGGTGATTATCTTTTTGGAAGGGGTTCGTCAGATGCGAAGGGTCCACTTATTGCAATGTTGTTTGCTGCCGCAAGTGCACAAGAAAAAACTGGTACAGTAATATTTGTAGGTACGGTAGATGAGGAAGGAAATGCTACTGGAATTAAGAGTTTGACTAAGGACAAACCTGATGTAGAATATGCAATTTTTGGTGAGCCCAGTGGAACAAATCAAATTACCATTGGATACAAAGGACGTATTGCTATCAATCTAAAAATTAACGTTGAGAATAGTGCACATGCTAGTGCACCTTGGCTGGCAAAAAATGCAATTCATGAATCATCATTATTTGTCAATGAAATTAAGAATGTTTTAGAATCTGGACAGGAAAACAAAAAGAAAGGCATGATGCTGACTGCCACTTTAACAGAAATAAAAGGTGGCCTAAGTCATAATGTTACACCTAGAGAGTGTGATTCAACATTGGATATTAGAATCCCAGTTGGCATTAGTTGCAAATCTGTTGAAGAAAAAATTTCCAAAGCAGTACAGGAAATTTCTAAAAAGCAACAGGTAGAGGCGTTTTATTCCATCATAGATGAAACTGAACCTTTTGAGGCAGAACACAATTCTCCCCTTGTAAGGGCTCTCACTCTGGGAATTTTAGACATAGAGAAGAATAGACCTACGTTGATTAGAAAAACGGGTACGGGCGACATGAATGTTATAGGCAACAGTTTAAGCATTCCAGTTGTAACTTATGGTCCAGGTGATCCTCATGCTGCACATACAATTGATGAAAAAATCTCCATTGATGAATACCTTCGAGGAATAGAGGTTCTGAAAAGAACCATACAGCATTTAAAACGACTGCATGATAAAATCAAGTAATGCTGTGGTTTGTAGGACTAGGTATATCTGGCACTAGATCAATTCCAATTGAAGTTGTAAAAATCATTCAGGAAGCAGATTTTGTATATCTAGAAGCATTCACAAGTCCAATTTCCAAGCAACATGAAGACGAAATTAAAAACATGGTTAATGGAAGTTTCAAAATTGCAAAAAGATGGTTGGTGGAAGATGGTCAAGAGATCCTCAAGACGTCAAAAAGTTCTACTGTTGTCCTATTATCATATGGAGACCCATACGTGGCAACAACACACATAGAACTTAGAACCAGAGCAAAATTAGAAAATATTGAAACAAGCACGATTCATTCCGCTTCAGCCATAACATCAATGACAGGTGAAGCTGGATTACAATTCTACAAAGTTGGGAGAATGGTAACTATAATGAATGAAAAAAAGTCTACAATAACTCCTTACACTGCTATTTTCAAGAATTTAACACAGGGTCTTCATTCTATAATATTATTAGAATACAATCATGACGAAAACTATTTTCTTGACCCAAAGGATGCAATTTCAAACCTACTGGATGTTGAAAAAGAACAAAAAAGAAATGTTGTAAATAATGATACGTTTGCGATAGTTGCCTCAAGAATTGGGTTCAAAACACAAAAAATTACCTCTGGAAAATTCAGTAATCTGCTTAAAGTTGATTTTGGGGAGCCGCCACATAGTATAATCATTACAGGAAAATTACATTTTACAGAATCAGATGCAATAAACGTGCTGACAGAATGTTTAGACAAACCATCAGATAATTCAACTAGAATTAAAAGTACATCAGTGCAAATGATTGAAAAATATGTGCCAATGGTTAGGAAAGCATTAGAAGAAATTAGACCACTGTATAATGACACGAAAGAATTCCAAGAAGTTTTTGAGAATGCGGAATTATACATTAACGACGCAGAAAATTTCCTAAAACAAGGAAAGGATGAAAATGCAGTTTTGAGTATTGGTTATGCAGACGGTCTGGTAGATGCGTTAAGAATTGCAAAGGGTATAGACCCAAAAATATAACTTAACGATGCGTTAAAAAGTGAAGAAATAATGAGGAATTACAATTGGATTTATTCAAAAAAAAATCTAAAACTACGACAAGTTTAGTGTGTAAAATATGTGATATGAAATTTTCTGATCCTGAAAGAACAGTGAGACATATGGTTAAAGCACATTCAAAACCACAAAAAAAGAAAATGGCTGGCACTGGCAAATATGCTTAAAGTACATGAAACTGTCAACTGAAACACATTTTAATCAATATTGAAAATTTTACTTTATGGGATTATTTGGAAATAAAGGAAAAAAAATTGTATTAGCTGGAGGAGTTTTTGATATAATTCATCCAGGACATATCCATACACTCAATGCTGCAAAAGCTTTGGGTGATGTCTTGGTGGTAGCAATTGCTACTGACAAAACAGCTAAAAAGATGAAAAAGAGACAGCCGTTACATAGTCAAGAATTAAGGCATGAACTAGTAAGCAGCTTATCTATGGTTGATGTCGCCGTTATTGGTAATGAAGATGATATTTTTGAAACAGTGAAACTGGTAAAACCTGATGTAATTGCGTTAGGGTATGATCAAGTTCATCAGGAGAAATTCATATCTGACGGATGTAAACGGATCAACCTTGATGTCAAGATAGTCAGATTACAATCTCCAGCCCCTAAACTATCAAGCTCCGATATCCAAAAAGAATACGGGAAGGATATTCATGATCTTTAGCTTACGATGAGTTATGGACAGATTTTAACTGTAACTTTAGAACCAGTTTCCAGTCTACCGGTTTTACGTAAGTTATTTTTTGATATTAATTCAATTACTGAATTATCATGGTGTGTTCTTTCAAGACGGATTAATTCACATTTGATGGAATTATTTAGTGTAGCATGAAAACATTTTGCCCAACCATATGTTCTCTTCCCGTCTGAAAATGGATCTATCATTATGTTATCAAGCTCAGCTAACTGTAGAATATCCTGTAACTGATTTAATTTTATATTTAGCGTGCCTGGAAAAGGAATGTAGCCAATTTTCACTTTGAACTGTTTAGTGTAGCCTTTCAATGACATGTAGTAAGCTCCCTCACCAAGTCCAGAAATTACGGAACCGCTTAACTCTATGTGGGGAGGAGACGAGTTTAAGCTAAAACCCAAAACTGAATGAAGTTCAACAAGCTCAGAGTATCCCTTCTGGGTAATTTTAACAGAAAGTTTTCGCCCAGTCATTAATCTATCAATAAATCCGCCATTTTCTAATTCTAAAATATGCATTGAGGCAGCCTGTTGAGATTTTTTTATGCTTTTTCCGAGGGATGATGTAGTAATCTGAACAAAGTTGTGTCTAGCCCCTTTAGATAATAAATATGCTAAAGTGAGAATATGTTGAATTTTAAGATCAGGCATTAATAATTAAGTAATGCCAAGTTCCGTAAATGTTTTTAGCGTAATACCATCACTATTTGATACATTTGCAATCCTATGACCTACAACACACTCAATTCCAGATTGTTTAGCGCCATCTAACAGTCGTTGAGTTATTATCCCATCTAAAATCAGATACTTTATTCCAGTCTGTGTGGATAATTTGTCTACTAGTTCACTTATTGGCACTTTGAATAATTGTTCATTATTAGGATCAAGTCCTACAGCTTCCAGCGTTTCGTTTAGATCTTGATACACTTTGCTTGTAGCCTCTGCTAATTGCTTATCGGCTTCGCTTACCTGTTTCGGTTCAGTGGTTTGCTGTTTTATATTCTCGGTGACATCCTTTAGAATATCTGCAATACGCTGAGGAGTTAATTCTTCCACTTCAACACCTTCATCTGCACGAAGTTCAACATCAATATTAACAACTGACTTTAACTCTTTGAGAATAAATCCTCCTGCCCTGTCACCGTCTAAAAATGCCACCACTTTATCCTTTTTTACACAAAGGTCTTTGATAGATTCATCAATCTTTGCGCCCTCAATAGCTAAAGCATTATCATAACCTGCTCTCAATAAATTTAAGACATCTGCCCTACCCTCAACAAGAATTATCCATGGTGAGTCAAAAACTCCTGAACTGCATGGAAGTTTGTTTGGTCCATATTCAGAAATTTTACCTGAAGAACCCTCATGAACATCCTTTAGCATAGTATCACCTTCACTAACAGATTTGGTGGACCATTTCTGTTTGATCTGCTTTGCTCTGCGTACAATGTCTTCTTTTTTTGAGGCTCGGACATCATGAATAGCATCAAGGTGAAATTTACAATCAAATGGACCTACTTTGTCTATACTTTCAATTGCAGCTGCAATCAAGGCACATGTATCAATATCCGTACTCATTGGAAGGAGTGCAGTACCAGAAGTAGTATTTTCAGTAGTTTTGATTTCTACTTCAATTCTACCTACCTTAGAAACACGCTGAAGCTCATTCAGATTCATCTCAGGGCCTAAGAGACCCTCAGTTTGACCGAATACAGCCCCTATAATGTCTGCTCGCTCAACCAGACCGTCGACTTCATACGATAGTTTAACGTGATACTTGACGATGCCTGTGTATGGCAAATAATTATCATCTCCTTAATTTTCAATAACATGGATTTTCAAATCATGGTTATAAGTGCTTATAGCAAAAAATTAGTTTTTAGTAATAAAATAAAACAAGAATTGAAAGAATGATTATTCAGTAGTAAACGATGAACCACACGAGCAACTTTTTGTTACATTTGGGTTATTGATTTTGAAACCTGAACCCATTAGACTTTCGATATAGTCAACGTTTGCACCTTTTAGGTGATCCTGACTCGATGAATCTACTATGACTTTTACACCGTTTTCCTCAATAGTTAGATCATCTTCTTCTGCTGCTTTCTCAAAACCCATACCATAAGAAAGTCCAGAACAACCACCGCCTTGAACATAAATTCTAAGAAATTTTGGACTGTCTTTTTCTTCAGTCATAAACTCCTTAATTTTCTCAGCGGCTTTTGGAGTAATGGTAATCAGTTTTTGACTTTGTTCAGTAGCCATATTAAATCTCTGGCGTTTCAAATTATAATAACCTTTTCATACAAAGCATATAGTAAATGATTGTAATCACTTAGGTGAAGCTATTTTTTAGGTTTGTTTAAAAAATCAGTCATTCTTTTTTCTCTTTCTGGATCTGAGAAACAGTTTCTCCATGCAAGCAATTCAATTCCAAGACCTGTATCAAGATCTGCATTTCGCCCTTTGTTGATTGCAGTTTTTGACATGTGAACAGCAAGAGTTGCATTTGCTGCAATTATTTTTGCCATCTTTATAGCTTCATCCATTAAAGCAGATTGTTCAAAAACATGATTGACAAGACCGATTTCTTTTGCACTGCTAGCGTTAATCGCTTTTCCAGTAAAAACAAGTTCCTTGGCTTTTGCAATTCCTACTATTCTCATCAATCTTTGTGTTCCACCCCAGCCAGGTGGTATTCCGATTGTTACTTCTGGTTGACCAATTTTTGCATTATCAGATGCAAGTCTTATATCACAAGACATAGCAAGCTCACAACCACCACCTAGTGCGAAACCGTTAACAGCTGCAATAGTTGGTTTTGTTATATTTTCAACAGTAGCTGTAAGTTCTTGACCAAGTTTTGCATAGCGTTCAGATTCTTCTGGAGATATTTTTGACATATATTCAATATCAGCGCCAGCAGAAAACGCCTTATCACCCTCACCAGTTAAGATAATTACTTTTACGTTATCGTCTTTCTCTAGTTGCTTAAATGTAGAAATTATCTCCTTGGCAACATCAATATTCATAGCATTTAGTTTTTCAGGACGGTTAATCTTAACAATGCAAATTCCATCATCAGTTTTAGTAGTAATATTTGTCATGTAGAAAATTCTCCTCTGATAAAATTAAATGTTATCAATTACCTCTGATAGAACCCCATTGGGCTAATGCAGATGCTGCCGCTACCCATGTTCGTAAGTCATCATAAACTGGAATGCCCTTTTCTTCAACCAATTTAGCCATTTTTTGTGTGTATGGACCACCATTGGCTCCAACTAACAATGGCTTTGTTTTTTTATTAGAAAAATCAGAAAGGTAGTCAACAATTATCTCTTCAAGCGGGTCATCCTGAAAAACAAACCACGGCATGACAATATCCACATTCTTTTCATCATAAAATTGCTGAATAACATATCTATAGTCATCTGCAGTCGCGCCACCACCTACATCCGCTGGATTGCCATTATGAATAGGAACAGTTGGTGGAAAACGATCCTTCATTTGTTTGATAATTCGTGGGGACATCTTTCCTATCGTAAGACCTAATCTCTCTAAATGATCAATTCCACCAATCATAGGACCAGCACCATTACTGCACATAGCAACTTTGTTACCCTTTGCAGATGGCTGCCAAGCCAAAGCCTTTGCAACTCCGACAAGTTCTTGATAACTATCAACAGAAATAATTCCAGCCTGCTTAAACGCACCCATGAGATGCTCATGATCACCACCAAGTGAGCCCGTGTGAGACGCAGCTTGTTTTGCACCAGCAGCACTTCGTCCACTTTTCCATATCACTATAGGTTTCTTTTTTTCTTTCATAACACGCTTTGCAGTATTGATAAACTTCCTACCATCACCAAATCCTTCCACATAAAGACAAATGACTTTAGTTTGAGGATCACTTCCCGCATACAAAATCATATCTGCTTCGTCTACATCTGACCTATTTCCATAACTAATCATCTTTGAAAGGCCAAAAGAATCAGCACTCTCCAACATACTAATTCCCATCGTTCCACTTTGAGAGAAGAATGCAACATTACCAAGTCTTGCGCGAACCATCCTCGCTTGACCTTGAAATGCGCAGTCAAGACGATTTGCGGCGTTAAACATTCCAATGCAGTTTGGACCGATGACTCGTATCTTGTGTTTTAATGAAAGATTTTTTACTTCAGCTTCCATTGCAGCCCTATCACCACCAAGCTCTTTACCACCGCCTGAAACAATTACAACATTGTGAATTCCTTTCTTTGCGCATACTTTCATAAGAGGACCGCAATGTGCAAGATCAATACAAACAACAACCAGATCAATTTTATCTTCAATTGCATCTAATGATGGATAACATTTGATTCCAAGAATTGATTCTTGCTTTGGATTGATTGGATATACCTTTCCCTTAAAATCTTGTTTTCCAAGAGCATCTAATACAGAGTTACCAATCTTTCCTGGTGTTGCAGATGCACCTACTAATGCAACAGATTCTGGTGTAAAGAATTTCTCCATAGATGTTATGTTTGGTTTAGCACGTGAGATTGAATTCTTTTTAATTTCTTTGTTGAGAATGATTTTTGCATCTACCACATTGTATGATTTTGGATAGACTACGATAGGATTGAAATCTATACTGTTAATGTAATCTGCATTATCAACCCCAATCTTTCCAATTTGAACAAGAGCCTTTGCAAGCATGTTCAAGTCTATAGGCTTGCTACCACGGAATCCTTTGAGAATCTTAGAACCCTTAAGATCATTTAACATTGATTTTGCATCTGATGTCGTAATTGGAAGCATCCTCCACGAAACATCGTTGAGAAGGTTGGTAAGAGTACCACCCAAGCCAACCATAATTACAGGACCTAACTGTGGATCAGTTTGTATTCCAACAATTAATTCAACTCCCTTTGGAACCATTTTCTCAAGTAAAATTCCTTTTACGTTAACGCCTTTCTTTTTGGAAAGTCGCCCATACATGTCATTAAATGTCTTCTTTACATCAGCAATGTTATCTACACCAACTTTGACACCGCCTACGTCAGTTTTATGAAGTATTTGTGGTGAAACTACTTTCATCACTAGAGGAAATCCAAGTCTTTTTGCATCTCTAACTGCTTGATCGGCAGATGTTGCTAATGAAAATCCTGGCACTGAAACTTTATATTTTTTGAGA
>Ga0208835_100136_pt1 | contig 19637 bp, 17 predicted proteins | sample DeeseametaMP1374_FD_184190 | JGI IMG/M metagenome (GOLD analysis project Ga0208835, IMG submission 184190) | Marine microbial communities from the Deep Indian Ocean - MP1374 (SPAdes) | ecosystem: Environmental > Aquatic > Marine > Oceanic | place: South of Port of Lincoln, Great Australian Bight... | reverse complement strand
TGCCAATCTGCTTACGCAGCATGCCGATATCACCGAAGGTGTAGTGGAAAAACTTCTGCCAGCCCTTCCAGTCCGTCAGCTTGCCCTGCTCGCGCAACACTTCAAGGAAGACCGGAATCACCAGCCCCCAGAACACCACCGTCGCCAGACCCAGCCCGAAACAGCGCAGCCCGTAGGCTCCCACGCCTTTACCCATGACCGCCGTCCAGACATCAAAGGCCACCGCCTTGTGCTCGGTTTCTTCCAGCGCATGCCAACGCCACAACGCGGCATAGGCCGGGTCGGCCCCTTCCACCACGCGAGGATCACTCAACACGCTATCCGCGAGCAGGCCGGTGAAATGCTCCAGGGCAATAGTGCCACTCAGGGACACCGGCGCACTGTACTTGTTGAAGGTCTTGAGTACGCCTTCCACCAGACGCTCGAATTTGGGCGCCACCGAAGACACCGCAAACAGGGCATCGTTATATTCTTCATGCTCCCGGCCATGCATGGCCTCCTGACCGATGAACGCGGTCACCGCCTTCTTCAGCTCGGGATCGGTAATCTGATCCCGGTAGGCACGCACGCTATCGATAAAAAAGCGCTCACCCACAGGCAGGATGGTGGAGAAGGTGTTCAGAAACGCCGTCAGCACGGGCCCGCCCGGAGTGTGCCAATCTGAAATCCGTTTGGGATCCACGTTGAACCGAATACTCCTGCGCGTCGGCACCAGCATGGGCTTTACGCGGGTATTATCTGTTACCAAACGTAGCGCTGCAGACAGCTTTTTCATTGTTATCTCCATTTATCATCACGCCCTCGGGCACACTCATCGCATGCCGGGAAAACAGGCGCCTCATCTAAACATACGCAGAGGCCCTTGGCACGATGCTAAAACTTGCATCGCGAAAGCTATTACTCATCAGGCACCAGTAGCCGTTAAAACCACGTGAGGCCTGATTCAGCATACCGCAAAGTAGCATTGGCAATGGCCTAATCAGGGTGTTTTTTTACTGTCTGGGTTTGTATGGAAAAGGTCTCAGGGGCGCCCTGTCGGTCACACAAACAGTACTTACCACCATAAAAACCCGGTGATAATCTGTTTCACTGGCGTTGTGATGGATATCGGCACCAGCCCCCCCACCAGCGAACGCTTGCCGGAGCAAATGCCTCTGTCGAGCCTCACCGGGAATAACAGACAAGAAAAAGGGACCCAGCCATGGAAAACGACTTTGACTATCTCATTATCGGTGGGGGATCCGCAGGGTGCGCCCTGGCCGGGCGACTGAGTGAAGACCCTGACACCCGCGTCTGCCTGCTGGAGGCAGGGGGCCAGGGTGATGGGCTGCTGGTCAATGTGCCCTCGGGCGCCGTGGCCATGCTCTCCAAACCCATCAACAACTGGGTGATGGAAACTGTGCCACAGAAAGGCCTGAACGGCCGCCAGGGCTTCCAGCCCCGCGGCAAGTGCCTGGGCGGATCGTCCGCCATCAATGCCATGGTGTATATCCGTGGCCACCGCGAGGACTACGACCACTGGGCCGCACTGGGTAATGATGGCTGGTCCTACAACGATGTACTGCCCTACTTCCGCCTTAATGAGCACAACGAGCGTCTCGATAACGAATACCACGGCACCGACGGACCGCTCTGGGTCAGCGACAGCCGCACCGGCAACCCCTTCCAGGATTACTTCCTGGATGCCGCCAGAGAATGTGACATCCCCATCACCGACGATTTCAATGGCGCCGAGCAGGAAGGCGCCGGGGTCTATCAGGTCACCCAAAAAGACGGCGAACGCTGGAGCAGTGCCCGGGCTTATCTGTTCCCGCATATGGATCGCAGCAACCTAACCGTGGAAACCAACGCCCAGGTTCAGCGCATTGTCTTCGACGGCAAACGTGCTGTGGGTGTGGAATTCAAGCAAGGCAAACAGGTGCGTACCATCAAGGCCAACAAGGAAGTGCTGTTGTCGGCCGGGGCCTTCCAGTCACCCCAGCTTCTGATGCTCTCCGGTGTAGGCGACTCCGACGAACTAAAAAAGCATGGCATACCCGTGGTCCACCATCTGCCCGGCGTGGGCAAGAACCTTCAGGATCACCCGGATTTCATTTTCGGCTACACCACTGACAGCCCGGCCACCTTTGGCTTGTCGCCAGGGGGTATGTGGCGCGCCATGATGGCCATGGGCACCTACCGCAAGGAACGGCGCGGACTATGGACGTCCAATTTTGCGGAAGCCGGTGCCTTCCTGAAAACACAGCCGGATCTCTCTGCGCCAGACCTGCAGCTGCACATGGTCACCGCCCTGGTGGATGATCACGGTCGCAAAATGCATTTCACCCAGGGCTACTCCTGCCACGTTTGCCTGCTACGCCCCCGTAGCCGCGGCAGTGTGCAACTGGCCAGCGCCAACCCGGGCGACCTGCCTCTGATCGACCCGGCGTTCCTGGAAGATCCACAGGATCTGGAAGACATGGTGCAGGGATACAAGATCACTCAGAAAATCATGGAAGCGCCGTCACTCAAACGGTGGATGAAAAAAGACATGTTCACCGCAAACGTGAAAACTGACGACGACATCCGCGACGTGATCCGCCAACGCGCTGACACCGTTTACCACCCGGTGGGTTCTTGCAAGATGGGCACCGATGAACACGCCGTGGTCGACCCGCAATTACGCGTTCACGGCATCGAAGGCCTGCGCGTCATCGATGCGTCCATCATGCCCACTCTGATCGGCGGCAACACCAATGCGCCGGCAATGATGATTGCGGAAAAAGCAGTGGATATGATTCGGGGCAACAGCCGGGTCAGCTAGGGAACAGAAAAATCCACTGAGCGCCCCACCGCCGGGGCGCTCATCCGGACATGCATAAATGCTGCAAATGGCTCACGAAATTTTTAACTTCCCCGCAGTTCCCGCCCCCATTACCCTCCTTCAGAAGCAGGATTGTGCACCTCCCCTCTTTCAGTGAAGTTGCCCCCATCCAGCGTCGTCTAGTTCTTTCATCCAAACCCGCCTGTAACGAACTCTGCTGACAGACATCAAAGCGCTAACGGAACACATAGGACCTCTCTTATGCGAACGCCGCTTAGCCTGTTTATTTTTCTTGTGCCGGCCATGCTAAACGCCGGCAGCATGCCTCTGACTTTCAGCAGTGGCGAACACAAAGTCTCACTGATTGAGCTTTACACATCCGAGGGTTGCAGCAGCTGCCCGCCGGCCGACCGGTTTATCCGATCCCTGGGAAAACAAGAAGGGCTGTTCTCAACGTTTATCCCGCTGGCTTTTCACGTGGATTACTGGGATTACATCGGCTGGGCCGATCCTTATGCCAGCCCGGCCTTTAGTGACCGGCAACGTCGCTACGCCCGGATACACGACGCCGGGCGCGTCTACACACCCGGCTTTTTTATCAACGGCAATGAGTGGCGCGGCTTTTTCAGTCGCCAACGCAACTGGCAGGACTCCCTGTCACAAAAAAAGGTGGGCTCCCTGTCTGTTACCTACCAACACCCTAACTTGCAGGCCACATTCGAGGGCACCCTGCCAGGTGATGCACGGTTGAATACGGCGTGGATCGGCCTGGGCCTGACATCCTCGATACAACGGGGAGAGAACCGGGGCAAAACCTTGCAACACGATTTCGTTGTCTTGCAGTGGCATAACCAACCCATGCCGTCTTCTACGGTGACACTCACGCTGCCTTCGCCACCCGACCACGGACAACAACGCACCGGGATCGTGGCCTGGATCAGCCAGAGCAGCGCCCCCCGTCCGGTGCAAGCCGTGGGCGGCTTTCTGCCGTCAAAAACCACACTCAATTAACGCCTACGGAGCCACCATGTTTGCCAATAAATACCCTTCGGCATGTATTCGTAACCTCGCCGCCAGCCTCCTTTTTCTCTCCTCTTCATTGGCCATGGCAGCCCCGACCGCTATCAACACGCCGCTTTCCCGGGCTCCCCTGGATGACACCAGCCACTTCGGCATCGGCGCCACAACATCAATCACCGAACGGCCTTTTGTCGGTGTCGATGAACAACACGAAGGGCTCCCCTATCTTTCCCTTCGCTATAAACGCTTCAGCGTGGAAGGGCTTGATGCAGGCCTGGATCTCTTCAAAAAAGACAATAGCGTACTGGGGCTGCTCGTCACGCCACGCTTCTATGAAGTCACCGCAGGCTTTGCGGACAATGGCGAACTTAACGGCATCGATACGACACAGCGCACCGTCTTCGCCGGGTTGTCTTATGACTATCAGCATGCCATGTATCAACTCTCTGCCAACGTGCTGAAAGATATCGGCAATGAGAGCGATGGCCTGGAAGCGAGTGTCACTGTCAGCCGCGGGATCAACTGGGGAGATGTCACCATCGCGCCCTCACTGGGACTGGTTTGGCAAGACGGTCAATTGGTGGAGCATTTTTACGGGGTTGACGACGATGAAACCGCTCCCGGCCGGCCCGCCTATGGCGAGCATAGCTCACTGAACTATCAGGCCGCCTTGACCGCTATCTGGACACCGGGAAAACACTGGCATTTTCTTGCTGTGGTAAAAGAGGATTATCTTGGCGAGGGAATTTCCGACAGCCCCATCATTGATGATCGATCACTCACTTCGATCGCCATAGGCGGAATATTTTATTTCTGGTGATACGCCAGCAACGGTCACTGCCTGTAAATAAACCATCCCGCTTCAACGCCCTGAAAAAGAGAGTCGACGCGGGATTGTCTTATCCATGGCCGTGGGCAGGTCGAACCCGCTCCATCCGCGCATTCATTTCAGCAGCGTGGCGACTCACTCTCTCCTCAGGCTTTGCCCGGATCAATCAGGATCTTGGCATGCTGCTCCGGATTACCCAACGCGGTAAAGGCGTCATCCACGCCGAACAACCCCACCGTACCGGTAATCATTGGCCCCACATTCACCTTGCCTTCGGCAATCATGTGCAACGCATCGCGAAATTCGATGGGCATGTAGCCCAGGGTAAAACGCAGATCGATTTCCTTGTTGATGGCATTCACCGGGAAGAAGTGGTCCTGTTTCATGCAGACGCCCACCACCACGATGCAGGAGCGTAACGGCGCATCCGCGACGATACTTTCGATCATCCCCGGAATGCCCACGCACTCGAAAATCACCGGCCGCTTCGGGTTAGTCACGCCGGCCACTTCCGCCGCCCGCCACAGGGGCTCCCAGGGCAACGGCGTCATGCGCAGCATGGCCATGCCATCCAGGGCCATATCGAACAGCTGCGGCGCATTCACAATAAAGCCGCGCTTTTCCATACCCTCATAGGGGCTGCCCTGGGACGGGTCCACCACCACATGGGCGCCCATGGCCCTGGCCAGCTTGCGGCGCGTGGGGGAAAGATCACTGGCGACGATATGACGCACCCCCCTGGCCTTGAGCATGGCAATCACCCCGAGACCAATGGGCCCGCACCCAATCACGATGGCCGTGTCACGACGGCCTATCCCGGAGCGGTTCACCGCATGCAGGGACACCGCCATGGGCTCGGTCAGCGCCGCATGGTCATCGGAAATACCGTTGGTGACAGGAAAGGCCAGGGATTCCTCCACCAGCACCCGTTCGGCATAGGCGCCGGGGGCCTGGGTGGACAGGCCAGTCAGATGCGCCATTCCGTTATTGCGCCGCATGGGCATGGCCACAACGCGCTTGCCCGACTTCCAGCGGCGATGGGTCTTCGGGCCGTAGTCCGCGATCTCGCCCACAAACTCGTGCCCCAACACCACATGCTCATGGCTGCGCATGATGTGCGGGTAACCGACCCGCTCGGTGGCCTCCGCCAGTTCATCCGCGTGATGACGGGCATGCAGATCCGACCCGCAGATGCCGCAACGCAACACATTCAAAAGTATCTGTCCCTTTCCCGGTTCCGGCTCGGGCACATCCTGGACCGCAAAGTCACCGTGGTGGCAAACAACCGCTTTCATGGCTTTTCCTTATGGCAGGCTGACTTGATTGGCATGCTCATAGTGTCGCGCAACAGGCACGGGGAAACAGGTCGTATGGAGCCAAATGGGGCCGCCTTCATTGAGGCATCAGCGTGGAAGGTGGCGTAGCGGTAATGGGTCTGCTGTTCAAACCTTTGGCAGTATCAGCATTGCGATAAAAATTATATTTTGCTGTTAATCATTTGCGCTCTACTGCCAGTGTGTGGGTACTGTCAATTAGTGTTTATCGTTTGGCATTCTACTCTGGACGACCCAAGCAGCGGGAACGCATTGACCTAGTCGCCACGTAAAATCCGGCTAATGCCTACTAGCGGCGACGGCGCCCGGTAATCATGGACAAGGGGAGGTTTTCCTTGAGGCGATAGCTTTCATACAACGCCCCCAGGATGTGAAGAACAACCAAACCCAGCAATGTCGTAGCGAAGCCCCAGTGCAGGTCTTTCACCCATTCCACCCCCCAGAAAATGTCGGTTTCTTCCATCATATATCCGGTAGTGACGAGTCCTGCCAGACACGACATCATCAGGATCATCACCACGGCACCAAGTGGCGTATGGCCTAGCCGACGATAACCCTCACCCCGCAGAAGACTGCGCCAGTGTGAAACCAGCAGTGACGGTGTAGGGAAAAAATCAGACCAGCGTGCGGCACCACGGCTCACAAACCCCCAGACAAACCGCAACGCCAACATACCCGCTGCGGTATAACCCAAAGTCACGTGGAGATCGCCACCTTTTTCATTGAAAAAATAGTTGGCGACAAAGACAACAGCAACCGTCCAGTGAAAAATCCGGATCAGCGGATCCCAAACCTGAACAGTAGCCATTTGAATCAGTCCTCAATCTCGGTCTTCAGTGTATCGCCGGTGACCGGATCATAGTAAATCTCGACTTTCTTGCCTTCCTCATTCCAGCCATACAGTTCGTAACAATCGCCATCAGTGATCTTGAACACCTTGACCTTGTAGCCATCGTCAACCAGTTTCTTCTCGAAAGCATCCTTATCCATCCATTTTGTACGATCTTTCTCCTGGCACTCAGGACCCGCAACGGCAGCGGCACTCAGGGCAAGCAATGATGAAACGAGAACGATACGCATAATTTCTTTCCTCTTAAGGGGTTGAAAACAAGGAAACTGTAACGACCGTCATCCAACGGCACGGCCACCAAGTTTGCCATATTTTTTCAGGCAAGCAACAAGCCGCAAAGTTCCCTGGCAGGGCCCATACGGGCCGAAGCATGCCTTCCTTGGCCTGCACTGTGCGACACATTAACAAACCCTTCACAAGGCAACTGGCTGCACAGCCCTAGCTTGATTCGGCATGCGCCGTTTACGAAAGAGGACGGATGTTGATTTATGTGAAGGAGGGGCATTTTAAATGCCCATTGCTGGGTTCTCTTTATTTTTTACTTATTTCTATAGATGTAGCCATCTACTGGCTCGCAATAATTCTCCCTTCACTACGAATAAACATGGTAAATTGTCAGTCTACTGACAACAAACAAACACCCCAATGCGTACAATCTGTCTATGGTTCCTCCTCTCTTCACTGCTGTATTCCGGCTTACTTTCTGCAGATACTGCCTTCACCCGCATTACCCAGGGTCAGTATCTCTATTCGGAAAAACCCACAAGCCAACTCCCTGACGGAGACTGGAAAGACACCACACTGCCATTTGCGGGCTCTTATTCCCAGATTCATGGCACATTCTGGTTTCGCTTTAATCTGGATTCCTTGCCCGATGCTCAGCGTGATAGCTTGCTTGTCAGTAACCATGTCTTTGATATAAGTATCTTTCTGAACGGACACATGGTCGCCGGCACGCAGCGTCTGGATGGCAGGGAATCAACCGGCTGGAACCATCCTTTCTATACCCGACTTCCTGCTGCCTACTGGCTGGACTCCGGCAATCAGCTCATCATTCGTATTCGTAGCGGTGAACCCAACGCCGTTCTGTCTCCACTGATCATCGGCGATCAGACCGTATTGCAAAGTCATTACCAACAATCTGTATTCCAGAAAATTCGTATCGCAGAGTGGAGCATGGTCACCTGCATTGTGATGGGCAGCCTCACCCTGTTCATCTGGTTGCTTCGCCGAAGTGATCGGCTTTACCTTTACTTTTCTCTGCTCTGCTTTAGCTGGTCAGCAGTAATGTTCTATATGGCGGTTCCTTTTGCCCCAATAAATCATGGGACCTGGTTACGCTTCGTCTTCTACTGTGTGGACCTGTCCGGCTTCTTCCTGTTTATGTTTCTTTACCGGCTGATGCAACTAGACAGGCCGCGCTTGAAAATTCTCGCCATCGCTGCCTTGATTCTTTCCGGTATTGTCTTGTTCATCATGCCCATGCGCTTGCACACCCTGGTGATCACCTTTGTTCATGGCATGCACCTGGCTCTGGTGATCTACCTTCTCGTCATCGGAACCCATCTCGCAATCCGCAAACGCAGCAAGGAGTTACTTCTACTGATTCCCGGCTTCCTAGTGATCTCCCTGCTAGTGCTACATGACATCTATGCCTTTCAGGCAGCAGCACAGCAGCCAGGTAGATTACCGGAGGGCACCTTCATGCAATACGGCTTTGCCGTCCTCCTTATCCTGATATTCGCCCATCTGGTTCGGACTTTCGTGCGCGCCCTGAATCACAGTGAAACCCTTAACAGTCAGCTGGAAACCCGCGTGGCGGAAATCTCCGCTTCACTGGAAAAGAGCTATGCAGAAAACCATGCACTTGCCCTCTACAACCATGCACAACAGGAGCGCCAGAAGGTCTACCGAGATCTGCACGATGACGTGGGTGCAAAACTGCTCTCTATCCTCCATTCCCGAGCCGAACATGAAAAATCTTCACTTGCCAGGGAAGCGCTATCGTCGCTTCGGGAAACCGTGAATCAGAGCAGACAGGATATCATTCCACTCAATGAATTAATCGCCAACGCCATCACTGAAAGCGAAAACCGGCTGAGCCACGCCGGCATTCAGTTTCATTACAACGGCCTCGGCGATATACCCGACACCCCTGCAGACCCGACCAAGGCCTACCACCTCAGTCGCATCCTGCGCGAGCTAACATCCAATATCATCAAGCATGCAGACACTGGCACAGCGCACCTTGATTGCAGAATTCATCATGCTAACGACAGCAGCATACTCATCCTGACAATCCGTGATGAAGGTCCGGGGCTATCAGAGGAAATGCAACAACGCGGTATGGGCCTTGCCAACATCCGTCACCGAGCTCAGGAAATTGGCGCCACGGTAGGATGGGAAAGCGACAATAACACAGGATGCCTCTGCCGACTGGAGGTACCTCTGCGCGCGATGACACTGGTAGCGTAAACAGAGGCGCAAGATTTTTCAGTCAGGCACACGCATAAACTTAATTCGGAAGCACCGCCAATTCACAGGAGCCCCTTATCCCATCCTTTCACGCATTTGAAACAGAGAACACGCTTTACTGCGCTAGGGTAAACGGCAGGTTTTATACTGGCAGACACGGGCACCCGCCATTTTTAAAGAGCGCATCATGACTACCTTACTCAATGCAGATTTCGAACAACGCGTCGTCATTCGGCCCACGGACTACCAGTGGGTGGCGTCACCCATGCCCGGCGTTGAGCGCATGATGCTGGATCGGATCGGCGACGAAGTAGCACGGGCCACCTCAATCGTGCGCTATGCCCCGCACAGTGCGTTCTCCTCCCACACCCATGATGGCGGCGAAGAGTTTCTGGTGTTGGAGGGGGTGTTCTCGGATGAACATCAGGACTACCCGGCAGGCACCTACGTGCGTAACCCCATTGGCACCTCTCACACCCCGCGCATCGGCAAGGAAGGCGCAACGATTCTGGTCAAGCTGCATCAGTTTGATCAGGACGACACCGAGCCAACAGTGATCGACACCCTGAACACGCCCTGGCGACCGGGGCTCGTGGAGGGGCTGACGGTGATGCCCCTGCACGATTTCAAAAGCGAGCATGTAGCGCTAGTAAAATGGGCGCCCCATACCCAGTTCCAGCCACACCAGCATTGGGGCGGAGAAGAAATCTTTGTCCTGGACGGCACCTTCTATGACGAGCATGGCAGCTACCCCAAAGGCAGCTGGCTGCGCAGCCCTCACCTGAGTCGGCATACGCCGTTTACGAAAGAAGACGGGGCGTTGATTTATGTGAAGGTGGGGCATTTGTAAATGCCAATTGGGGGGCACCTAATTTCTTTTGTTCACGCGGACCGTCTCAATCTTCCAGTCAACCTAAGGCCATCTCTCATATTCATTCCCATCAAAATGAGATTGATGGCACCGGCAATCAATTCGACGCCTTGCACCACATAGAAACCAGTATCAAAAGCCCCCAGGGATGCCCAATGATCAAGCACTACCGCGCAGGGAATCAGCACCAATATTCCATTGGCGCCAATAAACGGCATTCTCTTCTGCTTTTGTCGTACCAGCTTTCCGCCTCTGCCTTTAGCCAGAGCGAACCCGCTCGCGCCAGTGAATGCAATGGAAGGAACAAGAATCAACAAGCCTGGCCAGACAATGAGGCTTTTCAGGGTTGCGATGGCTTCTCCGTTACCGAAAAGCTCAACGAGAATGGTTGCCGAAAAGAACGTGGCAATGCACAAGAAGGCAATAATTGCGGCAAGGCGATGAAGCAGAGACGCCATGGTTTCCTCCGGCAGGGAAATTGGTAACATGTTGTCATTGTGCTAAAGAGCCACTCAGCTTGTCAACATGTTGTCAATTTACAGAAGGGACGCCTATGAACGACCCACAGAAAGGCCCGGTGTTCACCGAAATCGTACTTGAAGTCTTCAAGCTGGGCGGGCTGCTTGTCAGTGAAGGTGACGATATGGGCTCGGAGTATGGCATTACGAGTGCCCGATGGAAGATTCTGGGGGCGCTTTCCCTCGCGGGTGAACCGCAAACCGTGCCGCAAATAGCCAGAAGCATGGGACTGACACGACAAGCCGTACAACGACTGGTTGATGCCATGCAGCAGGATGAACTTCTGGTTTTCCAGGACAATCCAGGCCACAAGCGCGCAAAACTGATAAGCCTGTCGGAGCGTGGGAAAACGGTATATTTAAAGCTGGATGAAAAGCAGTCGGGTTGGGCAACCATATGCTCAAAGGACATGAGTAAGGAAGAACTAGAAACAACACTGTCTGTGCTTAAACGAATCGCTGTCTCTATGGACCGATAACGGTCTGACCCGCAGCCAAAACAGGAAAGCCAACATTGAGACCAGGTCTTGCCTTTTGCCACCTGAAGCACGGGGCAAGACCTCGGATCCCGACCCCGGATCCTCTAGTGTTCCTAGTACTACAACAGCGCGTTGTTAAAGCGTGGCAGTTTTTCCGTACGCCTCATGCAACAACTCCCGGAGAAACGATGAAGTTGCCTCTTTGGGATCGTCCGATTCCGCAACAATGGGAGTGACCCCCCTCGCCCTCAACAACTCTTCCTGGACGACATTTGGCCTTGTGAGAAAAATGTAAGATTTCGGACGCCCTTTACCATTTGTTGATTGTGACCACTGCTTTTGCAGCTTATGCAATAAGTACCGGATGTTTATGTCAGATAGACTGTATCCGAGAAATAACACTGTTTTCCCGAGTACGTCGCTGCGTAGCTTGATGTCCAAAGGTGATTCAAAATCCAGTCGGTCAAAGTAACTAGATTCAGTCAGCACGATAGATTCGTCATTGTCGAAATCGCCATGGAATTTCACTATCTGTGGCAAGGAATCATGTGCTGCAGCGAGATCCGCAACGCTTGCAACCTTGCAATAGTTTTTACCCCACAGCTCGAATGACTTCTCAATCCAGCGGTCATAGTTCGTTGTATAAATCGTTGGAAAATCCAGCCCGACAATGGTCTTGTGTATTTCAGATCCTTCGAGATCGACATCATTTGAGTGCCAAGTGGTATCCATCCAACTTCTTAGCGGCCCCAAGCTTCCCTTCTTCTGATAGTAGAATTCAGCTAATGCCAGATAATCTCCACAACTATGGAAAACTTCAGCATCGAACCCCATCTCACTAGCAAGTTTGTCGATCAGACTTCCAAATGAAGGCAAACCAAGATTCATTGAGAGACCGGCACCCGCAAACAAAACGGCTTTCTTTGACCTGATAGCAGCCGCTAATTCCTGCATCTAAACCATACCTCGCTTTTTCAAAAACTCAGAAAATTGGTCCAAAGCCCGCCTTCTCATTGAGATTTCGTGCTTCTGATCGCCCATTTCCGCGAAGGTCGATGAATAGCCATCTGGAACAAACACACAATCCCACTGAAACGATCTATCACCACGCGGTTTAGGAGCCACAGTCCCTCGAATCGAGCCTTCAAAGAAAAAAAACTGTTGGCCATCAATAAATCCAATAACCGTTTTGGCTTCCAGCGTGTTTTTTGAGTCTACTCCAAAGATTTCACAAAATTTGTCCGCCTGGAGGTTATCCCAGAAAATTTGAGTCAAACCACCTGGTAAGCCGTTCATATAATTGATGTATAGACCCGTATGCTCGACAAAAAGCGGGCGACCAACTTGCTTGAAGGCCTTAATCGCCTTGTCCTTGACCAAACGCTTGGAGTCTTCGGTCTGCAATTCCTCAACTTTACTAGATATTGGAACAACGGATACTCCAGCATCTTTGAGGATTACTCTAGCCTCGGCGACTTTGAATTGGTTCTGTGAGAGAAAGCGAATTTCAAGCATAGTTTGCTCTGTTATCTGTGGGGAGCACTTTAATGCCCAAAGCAGCGCGCAGCATTAGCTGTCCGCTGCCTCTGCCTCTGCCTCTGCCTCTGCCTGTTTATTTTGTACATTCGCAATACCAAACGGTATATGCACCATTGGTATATCACCAGCCTTTGATTCCAAATGACTTTTTTGGTCATCAAAGAACATGTGTGGCTTTAATTTTGATAAGATCCTATCTTTCTCCATCCCACCAAGGAAAAACATCTCATTGGCGCTGACACCCCAGTCCTCCAGGGTTGTAATGACGCGCTCATGAGCTGGTGCATTTCTAGCTGTTACGATAGCAGTAGTTAGCGCTCTTTTATAATTTCTATCTTTTTCAATTTCACGATCTTCTAGCTTTTGAAGGAAAGATAGTTTTTTGAAAAGATCTGCCAGCGGTCCAGGCTTGTGAGGTGTTTCAGAATTTGCGACCTCATATGCATGAAACTCAGGAAGGTCTCCACCCTTGAATATTGCCTCTGCTTCGTCATCAGCAATAACACCGTCAAAGTCAAATGCAATTCTTAGTTCGTCATTCTCGTCATCACTGACTGTTTTGCTAGGCAAAACCACCCCACCAGGATACCCAGCATCAATTGCATTTTGAACGTCCTCTTCATTTGCAGAAAGAAAGAGAGATGCGTTAAATGCAGGAATATATTCAAAAGGCGACTTTCCTTCCATGAAGGCTGCACGAGATATATCAAGATCATAATGTTTAATTGATCTAAAAACTCTTTTTCCTGTCGCGGCTGAATTTCTTGACAATAAAACAACCTCTACCGGCAGCTTCTCAGGAAACCTATGATTAATTTTCAAAAATCTTTTAATAAAAGGAAACGCAACGCCTTTCTCAAGAACCTTATCTAAATTTTCTTCTTGAAACTTTTTGTAGGCTTTCGGCCCTTTTTCAATAAAAACCGAATGTGACTCAGATAAATCAAATAGAGCGCTCGATGAAACTGCTACAACCAACTTCCTTTCAATTGGATATGGCATATAGCCCCCTTAAACATTGACGCCAAGATTTGCTGACATTATAGAGCTGCGAAGCGGTAAAAATTTTTTCCGACAAAAGCGCATTGTTAGCCATTACTAGAGCTTTTCAGCCAGCCCACAATGTCTTGGTAATCCTTTAGCGACATGTGCCACTCTGTTGTGTTTTGTGCAGTTACAAACTTTTTTGTGTCACGCGTGAAATAGGAGGTTGTAGCAATGACAGACTTATTGGCGCCCTCTTGGAGCTGAACGCCATACAATGCACGTGCAACTTCCACGCTGACTGGGTTTTTCTTAGCGTAGTGCTTGCATTCGATGAGGTACTTAACTGGTATTCCAAGGTCATTACGCAGTGCTATTATGTCGCGGCCACCATCTCTCGTTCTTTTGGTAAGCTCAACGGAAAATCCTTGCTTACTGAAGATATGAGCAATCAACTCCTCGAACTTTCTTGAGGCTATGCTATAAATTAAATCTGGAGATCGGGCTAGCTCAGCCAGTAGGAGATCGACACTGGTTTCTAGGTTGGTGATTATTATCTTTTTTTCAGGAAGATACAGCTCAAATTCTTCATCAAAAGAATAGATCTCTTCTTGAAAAGAAAAGTCCAAGTCTTTAAATCCTTCGATTAGTTGACCACCCTCGACTTCATTTTCGCTGTAGTTCAATGCACCGACTGGGTATTCCCAAGCACTATGGCGAATCAACACGTTATTACCACATTTTGGACACTCGCATTCGAGCTCTCCCTCATAACCAACCTCAGGCCCCATTCCTCGTTCCTCGGAGCTAACCGCATCCATACAAATGTCCGAACCATCAATAGCGAGCTCGTTGGAGCATTTTTGACATTCGATGATTGCAGTGCCGCTAAGGTTCAAATCTAGACTCCTGATGGCTAACAGTTTATCCAATTGCAGATGCGATATATCACTTTGCTGTATATCTCCGATCTAGCCTGGCCCAAGAACCCCAAAAAATTGACTACCAATCAGTGACTTGCCCTACAAGCAGAAATCACTCTCAACAGACTTTTCTTGCATCCGCTTTTCGGAAAAACAACCTTATCTCAGCTACTTACAAATTTCTGTAAGCCATATCCTACAAATTCAACGTGCGCGCGGGTGAAAAACGGGACCTTATCCCCGGCCCGCAAGGCCGGGGATAACGGCTTATCGCTGTAATTCCCCCACCTTCTCCTTCGAAAACACCCCATAAAGACTCGGCAACACCAACAACGTCAACGCCGTGGCCGACACCAGGCCGCCGACAATGACCACCGCCAATGGCCGCTGCACTTCACTGCCCACGCCCGTCGCCAACAACATGGGAATCAGCCCCAACATGGAGGTAAGCGCCGTCATCAATACCGGGCGTAGCCGCGAGACGGCACCTTCGAAGATCGCCGTCTCCAGCGCTTCGCCATCGCGCAGGCGATGATTGATGGCTTCCACCATCACCACCCCATTCAACACCGCTACCCCAAACAAAGTAATAAAGCCCACCGAACTGGGCACGGACAGGTACTGGCCGCTGATTGCCAGGGCGAGGATGCCGCCGATGAGGGCCAGGGGCACGTTGACCAGGATCAGGGCGGCCTGGGCCACGGAGCCGAAGGCGAAGTAGAGCAACAGGGCGATCAGGCCCACAGCCACGGGCACCACCATGGCCAGGCGTTGCTGGGCACGCTGCTGGTTTTCGTACTGGCCGCCGATATCCACGCTGTAGCCGGCGGGCAGGTCCACGTCAGTATCGATGGCGCTTTGAATGTCGGCTACCACGGAGCCCATATCGCGACCGGCCACGTTGGCCTGGATGACTACGCGGCGTTGCACGTCGTCGCGGCTGATCTGCGGCGGGCCGGACACCAGGGATACATCCGCCACCTCCATGAGGCGCACCCAGGCACCGTCGGCGGCTTTCAGGCGCAGGTTGCGGATGGCCTCAGCGTTGTTGCGGGCGCTTTGTTCCAGGCGCACATAGATGTCGTAGCGTTCGTTGCCGTTGATCACCTGCCCGGCGCTGCCGCCACCGAGGCCATTGCTGACCAGATCCATGACCTGATTGACGCTAAGGCCATAGCGGCTGAGGGCGTTACGATCCGGGGTGACCACCAGTTGGGCTTCCCCGGCTATCTGTTCCAGTTGCACGTCGGTGGCACCGTCCACGGCTTTCACGACCTGGGTGATGGCTTCGCCTTTTTCCTGAAGCACGGCCAGGTCCGGGCCGAACAGCTTGATGGCCAGCTGGGCTTTGACGCCGGAGAGCAGTTCGTCCACGCGCATGGCGATGGGCTGGGAAAAGTTGAGCAACAGGCCCGGATGCACGTCGAGCTTTTGCTGAATTTTTTCCTGCAACTCGAGACGACTGCTGGCGCTTTCCCATTCACTCACCGGCTTGAGGCCGATGTAGATTTCCACGTTGCTCACCGGCTCCGGATCGCCGCCGATTTCCGCGCGCCCTACCCGGCTGAGTGCATAGGTGACTTCCGGGAAGGTCATGATTTCCTGTTCCAGTTTTTCGCCCACGGCTAACGCGGTATCGAGGCTGGAGGACGGCGCCAGGGTCACGCGCAGGGCCAGGGTGCCTTCTTCCAGTACCGGCACGAACTCGGTGCCGATAAAAGGCGTGGTGGCCAGCGCCAGGGCGAACAGCCCTACCGCGCCGCCGATGACCATTTTGCGCGCCTGCATGGCCCTGGCCAGCACGGCGCGGTAGCGGGCTTCCAGCCACTGCATCAGCCGGTTGGGTTTGTCTTCCACGCCGTGGCGGAACAGGAAGCCCGCCAGGGCCGGCACCACGATCAACGCCACCAGCACGGCGGCGGCCATGGCGAGCATGATGCTGATAGCCATGGGCACGAACATTTTCGCTTCCACCCCTTCGAAGGCGAACAGGGGCATGAACACCACCAGAATAATGCTGGCGGCGAAGAACACCGGGCGGGCCACTTCCTGGGCGGCGTCCTTCACGCGCAGGGCGATGCCGCCCGGTTGGTCGTGGCTGCCCTCTACCCGGCTCAGGTGCTTGAAGATGTTTTCCACCATCACCACGGAGCCATCCACCAGCATGCCGATGGCCACGGCCAGGCCGCCCAGGGACATGAGGTTGGCGGACATGTCCAGGCTGGCCATGACCAGTAGCGCCAGGCCAATGGACAGAGGAATGGACAACAGCACCAGGGCGGTGGCGCGGAGATTCATGAGGAACAGCGCCAGCACGATGACGATAAACACAAAGGCCAGCAGCAAGGCGGTGACCACAGTGCCCACGGCTTTTTCCACCAGATCGGCCTGGTCGTAGAACACCTGGAATTCCACCCCGTCGGGCAGGGCCTGGCGGATGCGCGCTTCGCGATCCTTGATGCCATCGATGGTGGCCTTGGTGTTGGCCCCCATGCGCTTGAGCACGATGCCCGCCACCACTTCGCCCAACGCTTCCGGTTCGCCGTTGGCAGCGCGGCGGGTCATGGTGAGCGCGCCCTGACGGATCTCGCCGCCGAATTTCACCTTTGCCACGTCACTGACGCGCACCTGGGTGCCGTCCACTTCCTTGAGGGGAATGGCAGCAATGTCGCCGAGCCCCTGCTCGCCGCTGCCCACCCAGCCCATGCCGCGGATGACCAGTTGTTCGGCCCCGCGATCCAGATACCAGCCGCCGGCGTTGCGGTTGTTGGCGGCGATGGCGTCCATGACCTGTTGCAGGGTCAGGTCGTAGGCCAGCAGGCGGGTGGGATTCACGTTCACCTGATACTGGCGCACGTCACCGCCGTAGCTGAGCACATCGGTGACGCCGCCCACCGGCATCAGCAACAGCTTCACCACCCAGTCGTTAAGACTGCGCAGTTGCATGGCATCCACCCCGGAGCCGGGTTGGGCGGTGAGCAGGTATTGATAGACCTGACCAAGCCCGGAGGTGTTGGGGCCCATTTCCGGGGTGCCCACGCCTTCGGGAATATCTTCCCGCGCCGCCTGCAGCCTTTCGAACACCAGCTGGCGGGCGAAGTAGATATCGGTGCCTTCCTCGAACACCACGGTGACGATGGACAGGCCGGTCTTGGAAATGGAGCGCACCTCGTCCACCTGGGGCAACGCGTACATCACCGCCTCGATGGGGTAGGTGATCAGCTGCTCCACTTCTTCCGCGGCCAGGCCTTCCGCTTCGGTGTTCACCTGTACCTGCACATTGGTAACGTCCGGGAAGGCATCCAGTTTCAGGTTGGGGAGTTGCCAGCCGATCACGCCGATGGTGATGACCAGTAACAGCAATACAATGAGGCGGCTGTTTACCGCCCAGTCGATTAGTTTGTTGAACATGGTGGTCTCCTGGACCTGCCGGTGTTTTTTGCTGCGGCGCTTCTGGATGTGAAGACTGGGGAGCAACGCTGGATCATTGATCTGCGTTTGGAGCCTCTCACCCTCTCCCTGTCCCTCTCCCCTCAAGGGAGAGGGGACCTTCCAGAGAGGCCGCACATGGCATCATCACCGGTGTATTAAATTAATGGTTGTGGATGTCGAAACCGGACTTGGCCATTTCACTGGCTAGGAAAAAGGCGCCGCGGGTGACCACGCGGGTGCCCGGCTCAATGCCAGTGACGATGCGACGGTTTGCCAGTTGGCCGTTGAGCTGGATTTCCACGGGCTGGTAATGGCCCGGCTCCTCTTCCACGAACAACTGCCAATCACCATCGGAGCCACGGGTCAGCGCTTCTTCCGGGACGGTGAGCGCGTTCTCGGGTGCGGCTAACGACAACGCCACATCGGCGAACATGCCCGGGTGCAACAGATGGCCCGCATTGGGAATGGCCACGCGCACGGCCAGGGTGCGGGTGACCGGGTTGAGGCGGTGGCCGGACTGGATCACCTGGCCATCCACGGTGGTGTCACCCACGATGACCCGCGCCGGGGTGCCGGTGGCGATTTGCAATCCGGGGGTGGGAGGAAGCGCGGCTTCGGCCCACAGTTCGGATTCATCCACCAGGGTGACCAGGGCACTGCCCGCGGTGAGCCACTGGCCTTGCTGGAAGGCATCTTCCAGCACCAGGCCATCGTCCGGGGCGGTGAGGGTGTAAACGCCCTTTTCACTCTTGCCCGCTTCGATGGCGGCAATGGCGTCATCATCCAGGCCGTAGCCTTTGGCGCGGGCGCGCAGGGACTGGTACTGACCCTGGGCATCCAGATAGCGCTGATTACCCACGGTGCGACGCCCCAGATTATTCACCCGCCGCCAGGCATCGGCCGCCACCTGCAAATCACTTTGCAGTTGCGCCATGGCCGGGCTGAACAGGGTGGCAATGGGCTCGCCCTTTTTCAGGTGCTGGCCCAGGGTGGCGCTGCGTGATTGCACCTGGGAATCGATGCGCACCGGCACCACCCAGGTACGGTACTGGTTGCTGATGATTTCTGCCGGGACCGCGAGGGTTTGGGTGGCGTTGGTTTGCGGTTGCAGGGTGATGACTTGCAGGTTGAGCATGGCTTGCTGGTCGGCGGTTAGCTCCAGGACTGCTTCTTCCTCATGGGTGTCTTTGGCCGCGTCGCCGTGACCATGGCTATCATGATCGGCATTGCCGTCCGGTGCCGGCTGCCGGGCATGCTGCTGTGTTTCGTTGCTTTCGTTGTGGGTATGGGCGTGGTCTTCTTCTGCCCAGACGGGGCTGGCCAGGGTTGCCAGCAGGGCAAGGGCCAGTGGGGATTGTTTGAAACGTGTTTTGGTTTTCATAAAAAATTTCCAAATTTTCCCGTAGGAGCGTCGCTCGCGGCGCGATTCCATACGTTTGTGATCGCGCCGCGAGCGACGCTCCTACGGCATTGTTAGTTAGCGAGGCTATTCAGCCAGTCATTAAGCTGGGCGCTTTGCTGGAGCCATTCGATCCAGGCCTGTTGCATGGCTTCGCGCAGGGCGATACCGGACAGGCGGG
>Ga0208835_100135_pt1 | contig 19708 bp, 17 predicted proteins | sample DeeseametaMP1374_FD_184190 | JGI IMG/M metagenome (GOLD analysis project Ga0208835, IMG submission 184190) | Marine microbial communities from the Deep Indian Ocean - MP1374 (SPAdes) | ecosystem: Environmental > Aquatic > Marine > Oceanic | place: South of Port of Lincoln, Great Australian Bight... | reverse complement strand
CTTGGCCATGGTCGCAGATTGCGGCCTTTCCCGGTTACAATGCCCGCACTCGTTACGCAGGACTTCCTATGCAAATCCGACTCGCCAACCCCCGTGGTTTCTGTGCCGGGGTGGATCGCGCCATCGACATTGTCAACCGGGCCCTGGAAGTGTTCGGACCGCCTATCTATGTGCGCCACGAAGTGGTGCACAACCGCTACGTGGTTGACGACCTGCGCCAGCGGGGAGCGGTATTTGTCGAAGAACTCCACGAAGTGCCGGATGATGCCATCGTTATCTTCAGCGCACATGGCGTGTCAAAAGCCGTACAGCAGGAGGCGGACCGCCGCCAGCTAAAGGTTTTCGATGCCACTTGCCCGCTGGTGACCAAGGTGCATATGGAGGTGATCCGCTACGCCCGTGAGGGACGCGAAAGCATCCTCATTGGCCACGCCGGCCACCCGGAAGTGGAAGGCACCATGGGGCAGTACGACAAGGCCAATGGTGGCGATATCTATCTGGTCGAAGACGAGGCGGATGTGGCCAGACTCCAGGTGCGTGACCCGGATACCCTGGCTTTTGTCACCCAGACTACCCTGAGCGTGGATGACACCGCCCGAGTCATTGATGCCCTTCGACAGCGTTTCCCCAATATCCTTGGTCCCAAACGCGAGGATATCTGCTACGCCACCACCAATCGCCAGGATGCTGTACGACAGCTGGCCCTGGAGTGTGGCCTGGTGCTGGTGGTGGGCTCGGTAAACAGCTCCAACTCCAACCGTCTGCGGGAGCTGGCCGAGCGTTGCGGCGCCGAAGCTCACTTGCTCGACGATCCCTCCCAGATCGACCCGGCCTGGCTCAAGGGCAAAACGGCTGTCGGCGTCACCGCCGGCGCCAGCGCCCCGGAAGAGCTGGTCCAGCAGGTCATCACCACCCTCAAATCCCTGGGCGGCTCCGACGCCGAAGAAATCCCCGGCCGCGAAGAGAATATCCGTTTCTCCATGCCCAAGGCGCTGCGGTCGTAACGTTTCTTTTAAAAGCTCTAAACCTCAACTTCTCTTCCGTGTGCCTGGAGAGGTCGACCCAGCGCACCCGAAAATCCTTTCCGCTGACAAATAATGCTTTCTGCTAAGTCACAGGGATCGCGTTTCTACTACTAAAGTGTGAGTGCTATCACACTAAAAAGTACCAAAACTTATTGTTTTTCAGCAGCTTATACCGTCCATAGCAGTCGACAGTCCGTTTGTCTCCGGTTGATTGATGAGGTCTAGGGAGTTGCTAAGCTGAAACTCAATGTATTCCTCAAGCCAGACAACCGGACTGAAAAGATGAAAAAAAGAAGCAGGCAGCGAGGTTTTTCACTGGTCGAACTGATGGTGGCGATCATCATTCTTGTAGTGCTTGCATCTGTAGCGGTTCCGTCATTTCGAAACGCTGGTGCAGGCAATGCACTGCGGGGTGCGGCCAGTGAGCTGGTTGCCGCGCTGAATACAGCTCGGACTCAGGCAGTAAATCTGAGAGTGAATGTTCAGCTATCTGCGGTTAGCGGTGGGAACTGGAGTCAGGGTTGGCGTATTACCTATCCCGCTGGCGGGCCTGAGGAGGAGCAAAGTTTTACTGTTTCCCCGGATGTAACAGTGAAGCGCTCTGGCTCTGGTAGTTTGACTTTTCAGTCAGATGGCTTTGTCAGCCAGGCTGATACCTTCATTGTTTGCGACTCAGTGCGAGGAGGAGAAACGGGAAGAAAAATTTCTGTTTCCAGGGTTGGGCGAATCAGTAATGAGGATATCACGTGCTCGTGAAACAAAATGAGATTAAAGCCCGCCAGCGTGGCGTAGGCCTTATTGAGGTTCTCGTGGCTTTGTTGGTTCTGGCAATTGGCGTTTTGGGTTACGCGGGAATGCAGCTTTCCGCGCTTAAAGGCGCTGAATTGGCTAATAACCGTGCCCAGGCAACATTAATCGCACAGGATGCCCTTGAGCGTTTGCAGCTGAATCCAAATTTGCCGGCCTACATAGCAGCAGCATGGCCAACAACGCCAGTAGCTGTTGGCTCTGCACCTAGTGGCTACGCCAATTGCACAGGGGTTGGAGCTGCGTGTAGCGCTGCTCAAATGGTTTCCTGGGATGTTAATCAACTATCTTGGATGGCTGGAAACCTTTTGCCAGAGGGGTTGATTGCTTTTCAGGCCTGTCCAAATAGTGGTCTCAGCTGTGTTGTTGTCAGTTGGGATGGGATGAGTCCCTCGGAATGTGTGAAGGCGGGCGGAGAGATTAATACCGATACAGATTCTTTCTGTGCGGTCATCGAGGTGGTCCGTTAATGAACAAGATAAAAAAACAGTCTGGTTTCAGTTTGGTTGAGTTAATGGTCGCCATGTTAGTCGGCTTGGTCGTCACTGGCGCCGCACTTCAGCTGCTGATCACTAACAATCGAACTTTTGCTCTACAGCAGGCGACATCCCGCGTCCAGGAAAATGGCCAGCTTGTTTTACGGTTTCTGGTGAGAGATTTACGGCGAACTGGCCTTGACCAGAATGTTGCTGCCGGACCTGAAGGAGTATTGTTTTCCGCTACCGGAGGGCTGCCCGGTTCAAGTGACGGTTCTACAGATCGCTTAACAATTTCATATCATGGAACGACGGATTGCGAGGGTGGAGGCACAGGAGTCGTTGTTCGTGTGATTAATAGTTATTACGTGTCAAATGATGGCCTGTTCTGCGATGGGAATCTCTCTGGTGGCTCGGGTATAGAACTGGTCTCCGGGGTTGAAGGATTTAAAGTCAAGTATGGAGTTGACGAAAGTCCCGATGGCGCAATAGGGGTGACAACATTTGTTGGAGCAACCAATGCGGCTGGATATATAACTCAAGAGCAATCAGAAGCTGGGGTTCCCGGTGCAGTAGGAACTGTTGTTGCTGTGAGGTTGGCTCTACTGCTGAGTGAAGAGAGCGATTCTCTGCCTGATGGTGGTGCAGAGCAAACCTTTTATTTGCTTGGCAACAAAGTCACCAGATCGGATACAGATTCCAAAGCGGTTCGCCGAATGTTTACCAGTACAGTGTTGTTGCGAAATGTTGATTGGGAAATCCTATGAAAATGAATTCGCTTTTTCTTGGAAATAACCAGCGAGGTGCAGCATTGATAGTTGCGCTGCTTATTCTGGTGGTGGTTTCTGTATTGGGTGTTTCTGCGATGAAAACGAGCATGTTCGCTGCCAAGGTTGCGACAGGGACTCAGGCAGATGCCATGGTTTTCGAAGCCGCGGAAAGCTCGGTGGCGGATATGTATAACACTATAGATAACATGGATGAGGTCGCATTGACGGGTTTCCTTGTTAATCAGGTTGTAGCGAGAAGGTGCTTACTAAACTCCGGTGGAAGAGATGGTGCATGTAACAGCGGAGATTCGATGGATGCCCGGAAAGTCATTACTGCATCTTCTGCCGCAACTGAGAATGGTTTTCGACTGATATCTGGGAACCAAGTTAGTACAACCGGGAACACAGCAACATTTGTTGACTACTCAATTAATGTGCAGGGTGACGCTGTCATGGACGGATTTAATCTTAATGACCGTCACTTGCAGCAGCTATTAAAGACTGGAATTTTACCAGGCTCACAATTGTAGCGGGGGCGTTATGAAAAAAAATATGTCTTTATTTAAAGGAATAGCACTTCTGCTTGTGCTGGTTTTTTCTCCGACTTGGCTTGCAGCTGATGATACCGAGATATTCTTTGCGCCTGCCGAGGTTGGTAATAGTGAAAATGAAACTAAAGCCAATGTGATGGTGTTGCTTGATACATCCGGAAGTATGCGCAGTTGTGCAGAAAGTGGTAGCGGCTGGTGTTCAGATGTTGAAAACCGCCGTATCAATATGCTTGAAGATGCGATGCATATTTTGATCGACTCAGTGCCAGAAAAAGTCAATATGGGTATTGGCAGGTTTCGGCATGGCTATAACTGTGCAGATAACCGTTACACTTGTGGTGGCTATGTATTGATGCCAGTAACGCAGGTAAACGAAAAATCAAAACGTGCTCTTAAAGAAGCAGTTTCAAGCCTGAATAGTGCTGGGGATAATGCCTCAGGAAGCAATACTGGAGCCCCATACGGTAGTACCCCTACGGCTGAGAGCTACTGGGAGATGGGGCGCTATATGTTGGGAGCATCTCCAGGGTCGGCGCAGTATGGCAATGGTGGAAATGATGACAATAGCCGCTCTGTATGTACTGAGTTTGAAGAGACGGAAGAGTGCGAGCTTGTTGATGAATATGGCTGGGAAAATATTTCTGGAACCTGTAATCGTAACCGTCCTAATTGTCGTCGAATTTGTTCTTCTGGCTGGGGTGGATGGTGCTGGGGTTACACCTACCAGGAATATAAACTTATTGGGCAGACAGAAGAGTGCGAAATTAATAACGTGTGCCTAAGGAGTCAGGATATTGTTGGGGCTGACGGTCGTTACGTATCACCGATAAACCTCGAAAATCAGTGTGAGTCTAACCATATCGTAATTTTCACCGATGGCGACCCGAATGACATTAATTTGCCTGATCATAACTTTTCCGCTTGTGGCGGCTCAGGAAAGTCTGATTCCTATGATTGCCAGGTGGCAATTTCCCAATATTTAAACAGTGAAAGCAACTATATTGGCAGATCTATCAAGACCTATAACGTCGGACTGTTTATGGGTGATAATAGATCTGAGATGGAAAAAGTTTCTACGGATGGTGAGAAAGGGACTTATACAGCCGAGACTTCCGAGGCGCTAGCTAATGCATTTCTTAAAGTGTTTGACCTGATCGATGAAGATTCACGTTCGTTGTCGGCTCCCGGTGTGGCGGTTAACCAGTTAAACCGGTTTGAGCATCTTGATCAGCTTTACTACGCGGTAATTCAACCGGCCTCCAGTAGTTTTTGGGAGGGTAACCTTAAGCGATATCGTCTTTCCGGAGACAATGTGACGGACGTTTCCGGAAATAATGCGATTGACGCTGAAACAGGTTATTTCAAAGAAACGGCCAAGAGCTGGTGGAGCGAGGAAGCGGACGGGCCGGATGCGACAAGGGGAGGGGCTCGGCAGGCTAATGATGAAGGCTTTGTACGCAAGCTGTTCTATAACGAGGGCGCTGCGATGACGAGTTTGCCTTGGGGGTCAATTGGCAGTGGAGCATATGATAACGAATTTTTCGGCCTGCCAGAGGATGCCAGTAAAGACAAGTTGAAGCAGCTTGCCGATAAACTCAAAGTGCTTTGGGGTGACCCAATGCACAGTGTTCCTGTGTTGGTTGATTATGGCTCAGACAATGTGGTTTTTGTTTCTACTAACGGAGGGATGTTGCACGCCATAGATGCAGCAACAGGCAAGGAAATTTACTCCTTTATGCCTAAGGAGTTTCTCTCAAGAGCCAACCTTTTTACAACAGACCGCCCAGGGCTGGATAAAAATAATAACCGACAGGTTTATGGGCTTGATGGTAGCTGGGTAGCGTTAAAAAAAGATGGCAAGAAGCTTCTATTTGGTGGTATGCGTCGAGGTGGTGACACCTATTATGCCCTTGACGTGACTTCAAGAAATGCTCCGAAGCTGCTCTGGAGTAAGACTGTCACCGATAGTGGTTTTTCCTCTTTGGGACAAACTTGGTCTACTCCGACCCCCGCAAGAATTGGAGAAAAAACGGTGCTTGTTTTTGGTGGTGGTTATGACACCAGTCAAGATGCAAGTGGTGGAACCAGGGGGAACGGTGACGATGTTGGTAATGGAGTGTATATCGTCGATGCTCTGTCAGGTGATGTGCTTTGGTCCGAAGAGGTGGCATTTTCTGTGCCAAGCAGTATAGCCGTTGTTGATAAAGATGCCGATGGTTCCTCTGATCATCTGTATTTCGGTGATATGGGAGGGCATTTGTACCGGGCTGATATTGATAAAGACAATATTGGTGCAAGTAAGGTGCATGTATTGGCTGACTTGGGTGGTAACTATGCTGAGAATCGTCGTTTTTATGAAGCTCCAGCAGTGGCTTACGTGGAACATAAGGGTAAGAAACAGCTGTATGTGACAATCGGGTCCGGATATAGAGCGCATCCCCTCGATAAAAATACAAATGAAGCATTCTTTGTTATTCGGGATAATACTGTTTACGAAGATTCTGCTCCCGAAAATGAGCTAAAAATTGGTGATTTAGTCAATGTTGGGGCGGGAAACCCTGTTAAAGGGGATTCGCCAGGCTGGTTTTATTATTTGAATATTGCGCCTGGTGAAAAAGTGATGTCGTCGCCGGTGGTTTACGATAACACGGTTTATTTCTCTACCTATTCTCCAGTAGGAGGGAGCAAGGACGATAGTCCGTGTGCGGTGAGTCTCGGTAGTGCTTATCTGCATACCGTGAATCTTATTACTGGCGACCCTGCAAAAATTAATAATGATGGTTCTCTATCCAGCGACCGGCAGGAAAAGCTCAAGCAACAGGTTCCCCCGCCGACGCCGGTTTTGTTTATGGATAAAGATAAAATTAAAGTCGTGGTTGGCACGGAGGTGCCCGCGGAGGGAACGCCTCGAGATACAAGATTAAGAAAAACACAGTGGCGTCAATTAGAGCCTAATGAGGCAAATGTTATTCCAGTTCACAGTAAGTAGCGGAGCGACTATGAAAGCTTATAGCTATCATCGGAGTAAATGCCGAACACAGGCTTCTGCTGCCGGTTTCACTTTGATCGAGATTCTCATTGTGGTTGTGATCGTCTCGATTCTGCTATCAGTTGCGTATCCTGCATATACGAAGTATGTGCAGGATGCTCATCAAGAGGCGGGTAAGGGCGTTCTGCTGGACTGGGCTTCCGCTCTGGAGGGATACCGGGGAAAGCACTTTTCTTATAAGGGGGCCGGCTCAAAGACCGGTACCCTCGTGCCTGAATCGGTAGGGCACAAACATTATAAATTCACAATTTCGGTACCTTCGGATCATAAATATACGATCAAGGCAACGCCTTATAGTTCAGTCATGACCGGAACAGAGACGATGGCCCTTGATAGCCAAGGTAACGCCTGTGCCGCTGTGGGGGGCTGCACCCCCACTTCTGGTAGTAGCTGGTAGAGTATCTGGTAGGCAATGAATGGAAGTAGGACGGGCTTTCCTGGGGCTACTTCCATTTTTCTTCAATTACTCTCACATTCAGATCCGGCTTTCTCAATGCGAGTCCTGCCAATCCAGTTCATGATAATTTTCCTCCCTGAGGATCCATTACAGATAAGGAAATGTCCGTTCTGGAACCGGGTTACACCTCTGTTACTGTAGACTAGGTGTTTGCCTCTGAATCGTTTCCACTCCAGCCAAGTATTGTTTGGTAGCTGTAGATAGTGCTGTATTTCATGATCCTCCAGTGCACTGTTTTGATTTTTGTCTCGCCCCTCTATCAGCAATTTTGTTCTTTTGAAGCTGCTGCATCCCCTCTCTCCATCACATATAAGCCGGTTTCCATCTGTTATGGCATTCGCTCTGGCCTCTCTGATCAATCCGGCTACACTATTGGTAGCGGCGATGACCCGATGCTCCTGAATCATCGGGGCTCCAATGTTGTGCGCGATCATTGCCAGAATAGTCAGTATGCTTAATGCGGCAAGGCATTCTAGTACGGTAAAACCTGTTTTTTCATTGTTCGTCATCTGGTTTTTCTATGTCGGCCAGGTTGAACTTGTTTTATATATGTCAGAAGTCATGGGATGAAATGAGAGAAGTCGTAATTGTTGGTGGTGGCATTGTCGGTTTACTGAGTGCGTTTGAGCTGACAAAGCGTGAGATTCCAGTGATTGTTATTGATGAATCGGGGGGGCGGCAGGCGTCTTGGGCGGGAGGGGGTATTCTGTCTCCGCTTTATGCATGGCGTTACTCCGATGCGATGAATCGTTTAACTTTTGATGCCATGCAACGCTATGTGGCTCTCTTCGGTGAGCTCGTGGGTAGCAGCCTGGATTGGTCTGATTTACATAGAGGAGGGTTGTGGGCTCATGTTGGTTCCGAAGACTTCGCCAAGATGAAAGATTGGGCTGCGCGGTGGGGGGTGTCGTATGAGGTTCTTTCAGGGAAAGAGTTGCTGCCTTCTTTTCCTTTTGCAGAAGGTATTCTATTTCCTGATCTGGGGAGCGTTAGAAATCCGCGCTTTTTGAAAGCCTTGCGAAACTATCTTGTGTCTAGAGGCGTTTCCTTTATAAGAGACAAAGTGGTATCCCTCATTCCGAAACAAAAAGGGGTAATACTAGAAACTCGAGATAGGCGGGTTGTTGACGCGCGAAGCTTGGTTATCAGCGCAGGTGTTGGAAGCAATAAGATGCTTTCAATGCTAGGTGTATCTTTACCAATGTTCCCGGTAAAGGGCGAAATGCTGCTCTATCAGCTACCTCCAGGTAAGGTGCCAGCCATAATGTTAACTGAATCAGGCTATCTCATTCCGCGTTCAGATGGTGCTATCCTGGTCGGCTCTACCTTGGCCCAGGGGGATGCTTCGACTTACCCAACCGTGGCGGGCCGCTATCAACTCGAGGCTGTTGCAGCCAAGCTCCTACCTGAACTTTCCGGTCTCAAGCCCCTTTATCACTGGGCAGGAGTTCGTCCCGGCAGTGCTTTGGATCATCCATATATTGGCCCCGTTCCGGGGCTTGCTGGCGTCTTTGTCGCATCCGGCCATTATCGGAATGGGTTGGTGTCAGCTCCTGCTACGGCTGAGATTCTTGCGCAAATGGTGTGCGGGGAAAAGCCGTTTACTGATCCCTCTGCCTACTCGCTCTCGCCTGTGTCTCGATCAAGATCCAGTTTCTTCAGCCGGTAACGCAGAGACCGGAACGTCATGCCCAGTTTTTTTGCGGCAGCAGTTCGATTCCAGTGTGTAAGATCCAGAGCTTTTAATATCTCCTGTCTCTCAATTTCCTGGAGGAAGTCTTCTAAGGATTGGTTTAATGGGCGCTCTGGAGGGATATTGGTTTCCCTATTTGCAACAGCTTTGGCAGGAAGGCTGTTTGCTTGCAGACAGAGATGTTCTTCGTTGATTTCTTTTCCATCGCATAGCGTGACGGCTCTTTCCAATGTGTTTTCGAGTTCCCTGACATTGCCCGGGTATGCATATTCCTCCAGAGCCATCATGGCGGAAGCGCTGACGGTTGGAGGAACGATTTCCCAAGCGGCACTGAGACGTTTAAGGATATGCTCGACCAGAACAGGGATGTCTTCTTGACGGTCTCGGAGAGGAGGGACATGGGCTTCAATAACGTTGAGTCGATAGAAAAGGTCTTGTCTGAATCGCCCTTCCGTCATTTCTTGAGCCAGATCTTTGTGAGTAGCGCTAAGAATGCGAAGGTTTACTTGGAATTCTCGGGTCTCGCCTACAGGGCGCACAGATTTCTCCTGTATGGCCCGCAAAAGTTTGACTTGCATGTGCAGGGGGAGGTCGGCCACTTCATCCAGGAATAGTGTGCCGCCATCGGCTTCGCGGAATATACCTTTGCGATCTTCCACGGCTCCAGTGAACGCGCCTTTGCGATGACCAAAAAACTCACTTTCCATCAATTCCGAGGGAATTGCCCCGCAGTTGACAGCTACAAAAGGTTTTTCTCTCCGAGGACCAAGACTGTGTATCAGGCGGGCAATACGCTCTTTGCCGCTACCGGATTCGCCACTGATATAAATCGGTGCCTGACTACGTGCTAGCTTGCGAACCTGAGCTTTTAAGGCAACCATGCTCGGCGCCTCGCCGATCAGGTTGTCTTCTTCTTCGAGATGATCTTCCGCGTTACTGATGCCAAGTCCGTCCTCAATCAATTGACGCAAGCGGTCTAGCGCTATTGGCTTGGCGATAAAATCATAGGCGCCGAACTTCATGGCATCTGTCGCTGTTTCCATGCTGCCATAAGCCGTAATCACGGCGGTGGGCATCTCGGGGCAGTGACGGGAAATATACTGGAGCAACTCCAATCCGGTGCCATCGCCCAGGTTCATGTCGGTCAGACACAGGTTGAATGTCTGCTCATCAAGGGCTTTTTTGGCTGCGGCGAGGGATTCAGCGGCGGTAGCTTTCAGCTTCATTCGGCCAATGGTAATGACCAGCAGTTCGCGCAGATCTGCTTCGTCGTCAACAACCAGGATGTGTGGGGTGTCAGCACTCATAATCAGATCGTGTTATTGGAATTGTCGGTGCGGGTGAGCAAAGGTTATCACAAAGCTGGCCCCATTCGGGCTATCTTCAAGATCCAAGGCGGCCTGATTGGCCTGGCAGAGCTCCCGGCAAAGATAGAGGCCTAATCCATTGCCGTCATTGGCCGTGGTATAGAAGGGTTCAAAAAGGTGTTGAGCGGTTTCTCGGGGGATGCCGTTACCGTTATCCCGGATCCGGAGCCAGGGTAAGCCGGTCTGCTGATGGCTGCCACATTCCAGAGTCACGTTGCAGTGCTCTCCACCGTGCTGAAATGCATTTCGAATCAGGTTGTCGACTACCTGGGTCAGCTGGCTGCGGTCAAAGCGGACTTCCACCTCCGATTGGCAGGCCTTGCTGAGGCGCTGGTTGCTATAGCCCCGTAACGCCCATTGTTCAATAAGCTCGTCAAGGAATGGCGCCAGGCTGAAGCGCTCGGCCTGGCCTCGTCCTCGGCGAGACAGGTCCAGCACATCGTGGATGATGCCATTCACGCGGCCCACATGATTGCGAATAATGCCGAGCAAATGCTGATCTTCCTCGCTGGCATTTCCATCAAGTAACAGCTCGGTGGCATGGTTGATGGCGCTTAGCGGGTTGCGTATCTCATGGGCAAGCGTGGCAGAGAGGCGCCCCAGTGAGGCCAGATTCATCTGCTGTGCCTCCTGGGCAACCCGGGCGCTATCTTCCAGAAAGAGCAGGGTGAGCAGCTCGTGGTCGGTTTCCAAAGGCGCGAAGCGTGGGCTGAGCACGGGAGATTGTTCTGATGTTCTCAAGGTGGCCAGCGGCAGTAGCGGGTTTTCCAGCCAGCGACGGTAGCGGTGAGCCAATTGCTTGGGTAACTGGTTGCCCAGCATGGGGGTGCCAAACAGGCTGTTGGCGGCCTGATTCGCCATCAGGATCCGTAAGGATTGGTCGAATACCACCACGCCGGTGCGCATGCGCTGCACAATCTGTTGATTCAGGGCTTCCAGGCGCTCAATGGCCACCCGCTGTCGCTGTGCGATTCGTTCACTGTACTGCAGCCGCTGGGATATCTGCTGGATAATCAGCGAGACCATGAAAAAGGCGATACCCAGCAACCCTGATTCTGTGAGCAGGAATGGCGACTCAGACAGGGCCTGGATGGAAAAATAAAACTGCTCGAACATCATCGACAGAGTCGCGAGCGCGGCAATCAGAAAGCCCAGGCGCCCACGCAGTAAAATATTGCCTGCGGCGACGGTGACCAGCAGCAAAACCGCCAGCCCGCCCTCCAGGCCTCCGCTGGCGTGCACCACCAGCGTGAACATGGTCAGATCGGTAATCAGGGAAGCCGGTTGCGCCCAAGCGGGGTAGGCCCGCTTTTCAGCGCGGAAATCCAGGGTGGCCGACGCCAGCGTCAGCCCCAGATAGACAAAGAGTGTCGTTTCAAATAATAGTGGCAGATGGGTGCCGATGAGGGGCTTTTCCGGCCCGAAATGCAGCAGCATCAGGCTGCAGGCGATGGCAATCCGGTAAACGTTATAGATTCGGGCGGGTGTCCACCCCTGGCTAGCGCTCATGGTGCTCCAGATACAGGCGCTGGTGCTCCTGGCAGCAGAAGTGTCGGCCATTATGCGTAAAGGCTTCCGGGGCCGGGACATGCACGCCGCACTGGGCGCATTTGAGCATGGCCTGACCGTCCCGATCCGCATCGGTTCCGGTATTGCTGCGGCTGCCGGTCTGCGAAAGCAGGTTTTTTGCCACTCGCCAGGCCAGATAGATCAGGGCGGCAATAATCAGCAGGCGTATCAGGCCCATTTTGTTCTCCTTGTTTTAGCGTGATGCGTCCATCGGTCGCCGGCTCAGAGCCTGCTCGGGGTCTATAGGCAACCCGAAGGGCCGGAGGCAATTTTTTCGCCAGCCCGCGACGGCTATTGCTTATGTAGAATGACTACACATCACCGTCGCGGGCTGGCGAAAAAATTGCCTCCGGCGCGGCTGCGTATAGACCCCAAGCAGGTTCTAAAGAGTACAATCAGCGCTCACTTGAGGAAAGGCCGGTTAACCATGCGGATTATTATGGCCCAGCAGAATGCGCTGGTGGGCGACATTGAGGGCAATGCCCAACGGGTAATCGATGCGGCGGACGAGGCTCGTCGTTTGCTGGGTGCGGATCTGGTGCTGTTTCCGGAGCTGATGCTGACCGGCTATCCCCCGGAGGATTTGCTGTTGCGCCCCAGTCTAAACAGCCGCGTGGATGCGGCCCTGGAAACGATCGGGCAGCAGGTCAGTGTGCCGGTGGTGATCGGCTATCCTGCGGTACGGAATGGGCAGCGCCGAAATGCCGCCGGGGTAATGTTCCCGGGGGAGAGTCGCCCCCGTCATGAGTATTTCAAGCAGCATCTGCCCAACTACCGGGTGTTCGACGAAAAGCGCTATTTCCAGCCTGGTTCTGAAGCCTGCACTTTTGAGCTGGATGGCTGGACCCTGGGCCTGACTATCTGCGAGGACATCTGGCACAGCGGGCCGGCCGCCCAGCTGCAGCAACAGAATGTGGATCTGGTGCTTAATCTGAACGCCTCACCTTTCCGGGCCAACAAGTTTCAGGAGCGCCTTGAGCAGGTAGAGGCCCGCAGCCGTGAAACCGGCCTGCCCATCCTGTATTGCAACCTGGTGGGGGGGCAGGACGAGCTGGTCTTTGACGGTGCGTCCTTCGTCTGTGATAGCCAGGGGCGGCGCTGTATACAGGCTGCCAGCTTTGCCGAGGCTCTGGTCCCGGTGGACCTGCAATGCCAAGACGGACACTGTGAGCCCATGGGTGAACAGCTTCCGCTTCCCGGCCTGGAGGAGAGCCTTTATCAGGCCCTGGTGCTGGCAACCCGGGACTACGTGAACAAAAACGGTTTCAAGGGGGCCCTGTTGGGCTTGTCCGGCGGCATTGATTCGGCACTCACCCTGGCAGTGGCAGTGGATGCGCTTGGTCCAGAAAGGGTGGAGGCTGTGATGATGCCGTTCCGCTACACCTCGGCCATGAGCCTGGAGGACGCGGAGAAACAGGCCAAAACCCTGCGGGTGCACTACCGGGTGCTGCCCATTGAGCCCGCGTTCAATGGGTTTATGGATATCCTCAGTGAGGCATTCGCCGGTCAGCAGAAAGATACCACCGAGGAGAACCTGCAGGCCCGCTGCCGCGGAGTCCTGCTGATGGCGCTCTCCAACAAAAACGGTTCTGTGGTTCTGACCACCGGGAACAAGAGCGAAATGGCGGTGGGCTATGCCACGCTCTACGGCGATATGGCCGGTGGTTTCTCGGTACTCAAGGATGTCTTCAAGACCATGGTTTACCGCCTGGCCAACTGGCGTAACCAGCAGGCCGGCGTGGAAATTATCCCGGAACGGGTGATCACCCGCCCGCCTTCTGCCGAACTGGCCCCGGATCAGGTCGACAGTGATTCATTACCGGATTACGACGAGCTGGATGCGATTCTCGAGCGCTACGTGGAGCAGGATATGAGTGCGGAAGCGGTGATCCGGGATGGGTTTGACCGGGAGAATGTCTATCGGGTCGTCAAGCTAACCGACCGTAATGAATACAAGCGGCGGCAGGCCGCCGTGGGCCCCCGAGTCAGCCGTCGCGCCTTCGGCAAGGATCGGCGCTACCCGATTACCAATGGCTGGCGCCCTGGGGACTGAAAATAGTTGGACGTTTAACGTTCAACCTTGAAAAGCGGTTAGCCCTGCGGGTTCCTGAAAGCAAAGAGGCCGCGCCCAAGCTATGGGCGCGGCCTCTTGCGTTTATAAAGCAAAAAGCGTGGTCCGCGCTTTTCAACGTTGAACGTTAAACTTTCAGCTCATTACAGCAAATCAAACGTCAGCAGGCTCAGCAGCCCATCATCCTCGTCCGGCCACCAGGCCAGATCCACGCGTTTGTCATCGTCCAGAAAGGTGCTGTCCGGCCAGTTCAGGGCCAGAACCTTGCGGCTCTTTTCCGCCAGTTCCGGTTGTTTCAGACGCTCGTAGCCCTTCGTCATGATGGCAAGTGCCTCGGGTACCGCTGGGGTTTGCTGGAAATGCTTGACCACATACTGGGCCCGATTGATGGAGGCGATGACTGCGCCGCGGCGGGCATAGTAGCGGGCCACATGCAGCTCCTGGCGGGCCAGCTGGTTGCGGATATGCACCATCCGTGAGCGGGCATCCGGTGCATACTCGCTGTCCGGGAAGCGGTTTACCAGTCGCTCGAAATCCCGGAATGCATCCTTGGCCGCTCCCATATCCTTGCTGGATTTGTCGGAGCTGACCATATTATCGAACAGGCCTTTTTCCATATTGAAATTGGCCAGCCCACGCATGTAAATCGCATAGTCCATGCGTGGATGCGCTGGATAATTGCGCATAAAGCGCTGGGCCGCGACCACGGTGGCCGGGTAATCCACCGCCCGGTACTGGGCGTAGATCAGGTCCAGGGCGGCCTGTTCCGCGAAATCGCCGTAGGGAAAACGGGCTTCCAGCTCCTTGAGCTGGTCAATGGCGGTCAGATAGTTCTTTGACTCCAGCGACTCGCTGGCTTCCCGATACTGGTCTACCTCGGTCAGCTCCGGGCGCTCCTTGTTGCTGGCGCAGCCGGCGAGTAGCAGCAGGCACAGTAGTGGCCATAAAAGACGTGGCATTCTTCCCTCGTTAAGCGGTTACAATACAGGCTTCAGAGCCTTTGAATAATTCAGACTCGGCATTTAAACACAGGTTGCACTATGGGACATCTTGGCGGCGAGAAAATTCAGCGTAGCGAGCAGGTACGCGCAGATCAGGCGGGGCAGCGGGTCGATCAGGCCGCCGCCGAGCTGTTTGAGGGATTTTCCCGTTCCCGGCTGCAAGGCTGGATCAAGGACGGGGTGCTGACCGTCAACGGAGGCAAAGCCAAGCCCAAGGATAAGCTGATTGGCAATGAGTGCCTGGCGCTGGAAGTGGAAATCGCCCCGGAACTGGACGATCTGCCCCAGTCCATTGAGCTGGATGTGGTCTATCAGGACGACGACTTGATCGTGATCAACAAGCCCACCGGGCTCGTTGTGCACCCGGCAGCGGGCCACGCGGATGGCACTCTCCTCAATGGCCTTCTGCACCTGGATGAACGGCTCAACAGTCTCCCCCGGGCAGGCATTGTGCACCGACTCGACCGGGATACCACCGGCCTGATGGTGGTGGCCCGGTCCCTGGAGGCGCATCAGAGCCTGGTGGCGCAGTTGCAGGACAAGAGCCTGTTTCGCCAGTACGAAGCCATTGCCGTGGGCGTGATGACCGGCGGCGGCAAGGTGGACGCACCGATCGGTCGCCACCCGGTGGACCGAAAGAAACAGGCGGTCGTTAAGCATGGCGGTAAGGAAGCGGTCACTCACTACCGGGTTCTGGACCGTTATCGGGCCCACACTCGGATCAAGGTGCAGCTGGAAACCGGCCGAACGCACCAGATCCGTGTGCACATGGCCCATCGCAACTATCCGCTGGTGGGCGATCCGCTCTACGGTGGCCGCCTCAAGCAGCCCGCCGGTGCCAGCGAGGCCCTGCGCGAAGCCCTGCGCCGTTTTCCCCGCCAGGCCCTGCATGCGAGAAAACTCGGCTTGATTCATCCGGCCACGGGGGAATACTGTGAATTCGAAGCGCCGCTGCCCGAAGATATGCAGGCGCTGATTCGGGTACTGGAACAGGACGCTCGGTCCGACGAGCAATAATACTTCAAGGACGAAGTCGAATGATGAAGACCGTTAATCTTATGGCGGGGGGGCTTTCCCTTGCCCTGTCGGGTTGTATCAGTACCTATCATGCCTGGGATGGGACCAAAGGGTACCAGGAGGAACAGCTTGAGGAGCGTCAGTACAGGATCAGTTATGTGGCCGAACAGGCAACCCGCTGGGACTGGCTGGATGATTATCTGAAACGGCGTTGCCAGGAGCTGGCAGGTTCGCAAGTGGCATTAATGTCGGATATCACGCACGACACCCATACCGTGACGGCAATGTCATCCGTTGCGGTTGGAGCGCCAGTGATAGCCGGCGGGAATGACTTTGGCGGTGTGATGATGCCGGTAACGTCGGCGCCCCATGAAGTTGTCTTTAATCTGAAAAAAGCCGAAGGACGTTGCTCTTTCTGAGTGACCTGGAGTGAAGGATGGCCCTTCCCGCCCGAACACAGTGGCTGTGGCCCCGCTGGCAACCGCACCCGGCAGTGCGCGTGGCAGTGACCACCCGTGCCGGCAGTCACTCTCCGCCCCCCTGGAATGGCTTCAATCTGGGCATGAACTGCGGTGATCAGCCCGCCCGGGTGGAGCAGGCCCGTCACCATGTGGAAAAACTGCTGCAGGCGGATCATCCGGTGGCCTGGTTGAAGCAAGTCCACGGCAAACGGGTGATCCGCGCAGAGGATGCTGACAATGAGGCCGATGGGGTCTGGACGGATCAGCAGCGCTGGCCCTGTGTGGTGCTCACCGCCGACTGCCTGCCTGTGTTGCTGGCGCGAACCGACGGCAGTGCGGTGGCGGCGGTGCATGCGGGGTGGCGAGGCCTGCAGGCGGGCATCATTGCCCAGGGAGTGAGCAGGATTGCCCCGAAGGGTGAGCCGGTCAGTGCCTGGCTGGGCCCGGCGATCTGTGGCAAATGCTACCAGGTGGGTGACGAGGTCTACCGGGCCTTTGTGGATACCCAGGCAGATTTTAAAGATGCCTTTCATGCAGATGCGACCCCCCACCATTGGCGATTTTCCGTTGCCCAGGCGGCCATGATTGAACTGGCCCGTCTGGGCGTGGAGGACGTACAGGGCGGGGAGCTTTGCACCGCCTGTGATCTCAAGCGTTTCTATTCCTACCGTAAAGAAGGCGACACGGGTCGGTTTGCGTCACTCATTTGGCTGGACCAATAAAAGAGCAGTGAAGAGTTAATAGTGAACAGCGACGCGAGGCCGCTTTTCTGTTTTTGAAACGCAAGAGGCCGCACCCAAACCCTGGGCGCGGCCTCTTGCGTTTCAGAATCAATTCACCCCGGATCGCGAACTATTCACTGTTCACTATTAACTCTTCACTGCTCTTGAATATGGCCCAATCGGACCCATTTAGAGGTCAGATGACAAGTAACCGGTGATCGTGGCTGGCTTGCCGACAGGGAGCGGGCGCGCGGATCACAACCGGAAAGGAGAGCCCAAAATGCGAATGGATAAACTCACCGCGCGCCTGCAGCAAGCGTTGTCTGACGCGCAATCCCTGGCCGTGGGGCAGGGCAACAGCACCATAGAGCCCGTTCACCTGATGCTGGCACTGATGCAGCAGCAAGGCGGCGCGGCCCGCCCCTTGCTGGAAAAGGCCGGCGCCAACGGGGCTGATGTGATTACTGCCCTGAACATGGCGGTGGACAAGCTGCCCACGGTCAGTAATTTCACCGGCGATGTGCAGATGGGCCAGGCCACCGGCCGTTTACTCAACATGGCCGACCGGGAAGCCCAGCAGCGTGGAGATCAATATCTGTCCACCGAGGTGGTGTTGCTGGCGGCTTGTGATGATAACGGTGAGCTTGGCAAGCTGATGAAGAATGCCGGTATCACCAAGAAGACACTGGCGGAGAAAATTGCGCAGGTACGGGGTGGCGAAGCGGTGAACGATCCCAATGCGGAGGACAAGCGCGAGGCGCTGGACAAATATACGGTCAATCTGACCGAACGGGCCGAGTCCGGCAAGCTCGACCCGGTGATCGGTCGTGACGATGAAATCCGCCGGACTATTCAGGTATTGCAGCGTCGTACCAAGAACAACCCCGTCCTCATTGGTGAGCCCGGTGTGGGCAAGACCGCCATTGTGGAGGGGTTGGCCCAGCGTATTGTCAACGGAGAGGTGCCGGAAGGGCTGAAGGACAAACAGGTGCTGTCTCTGGACATGGCGGCCCTGATTGCCGGTGCCAAATATCGCGGCGAGTTCGAGGAGCGTCTCAAGGCCGTGCTCAACGAGCTGGCCAAGCAGGAAGGTCGTATCATCCTCTTCATTGATGAGTTGCACACCATGGTCGGCGCCGGCAAGGGAGAGGGCTCCATGGATGCCGGCAACATGCTGAAGCCGGCCCTGGCCCGGGGCGAGCTGCACTGTGTGGGCGCCACTACGCTGGATGAATATCGACAGTACATCGAAAAGGATGCGGCCCTTGAGCGTCGCTTCCAGAAAGTGCAGGTGGATGAGCCCAGCGTGGAAGATACCATCGCCATTCTGCGCGGTCTGAAAGAGCGTTACGAGGTTCACCACGGTGTGGACATTACCGACAGCGCTATCATTGCCGCGGCCAGGCTCAGCCATCGCTATATCACGGATCGGCAGCTACCGGACAAGGCCATTGACCTGATCGACGAGGCCGGTAGCCGAATCCGCATGGAAATCGATTCCATGCCGGAAGAGATGGACCGTCTTGATCGCCGGCTGATCCAGCTGAAAATGGAGCGCCAGGCGCTGCGCAAGGAAGAGGATGAAGCCAGTCGCAAGCGGCTGGAAAAACTGGAAGCGGATATCGACGAACTGGAAAAACAGTACGCCGACCTGGAAGAGATCTGGCAAGCAGAAAAAGCCGCCTTGCAGGGAGCCCAGGAATACAAGGCAGAACTGGAACAGGCCCGTGTCGAGCTGGAACAGGCCCGTCGCGCCGGAGATCTGAATCGCATGTCCGAGCTGCAGTACGGGGTTATCCCGGAACTGGAGAAGCGGGTGCAGGCGGCCCAGGACCAGGAAGAGCAGCAGTCGCAGACCGAGAACCAGTTGCTGCGCAACAAGGTGACCGATGAGGAAATCGCCGAGGTGGTTTCCAAGTGGACAGGGATTCCTGTGGCCAAGATGCTGGAAGGCGAGAAAGACAAGCTGTTACGCATGGAAGAGGCCTTGCATCAGCGGGTGGTCGGCCAGGCGGAGGCAGTGGAAGCGGTCGCCAATGCGGTGCGTCGCTCCCGGGCCGGGCTGTCCGATCCCAATCGCCCCAATGGCAGTTTCCTGTTCCTCGGCCCGACCGGGGTGGGCAAGACCGAGCTTTGCAAGGCGCTGGCCAACTTCCTCTTTGATACTGAAGAGGCCATGGTGCGTATCGATATGTCCGAGTTCATGGAGAAACACTCCGTGGCGCGGCTGGTGGGTGCCCCTCCGGGCTACGTAGGTTACGAAGAAGGTGGCTACCTGACCGAAGCGGTGCGTCGCAAGCCTTACTCCGTGGTGCTGCTGGATGAGGTGGAAAAGGCGCACCCCGATGTGTTCAACATCCTGTTGCAGGTGCTGGACGATGGTCGCCTGACCGATGGTCAGGGCCGTACCGTGGATTTCCGCAACACCGTAGTGGTGATGACCTCGAATCTGGGCTCCGACCTGATCCAGAAACTGGCTGGAGACAACGATTACGAGGCCATGAAATCAGCGGTCATGGAGGTGGTGGGCAATCATTTCCGTCCGGAGTTCATTAACCGGGTGGACGAAACGGTGGTGTTCCATCCTCTCGCCAAGGATCAGCTCAGGGGCATTGCCGCCATCCAGCTGGATGCGTTGCGCAAGCGGTTGGCTGAACGGGATATCCGTCTTG
>Ga0208835_100132_pt1 | contig 19865 bp, 16 predicted proteins | sample DeeseametaMP1374_FD_184190 | JGI IMG/M metagenome (GOLD analysis project Ga0208835, IMG submission 184190) | Marine microbial communities from the Deep Indian Ocean - MP1374 (SPAdes) | ecosystem: Environmental > Aquatic > Marine > Oceanic | place: South of Port of Lincoln, Great Australian Bight... | reverse complement strand
CGCGCATCCAGACTTCCAGCGGTTGTTGGCTGGCCAGCTGGTTGCCCAGCCCGTGCCAGGGTGTGCGGCCCACATAGGCCATGTTTTCGACAAGATGTGACATGGTGAATCTCCAATGAATGATGAGAGGGTGATAAGCAAGGAAGGGGTTAAACCATGCCCCGTTCGGCCAGGCTGACCCACTCGGAGCGGGACACCACAAAGTGGTCGAGCACCCGCACATCAATCAGCGCGAGGGCATCAGACAGGCGCTTGGTAATTTGCTGATCTGCCCGTGAGGGCTCACAGCAGCCGGAGGGGTGGTTGTGGGCAAAGATCACGGCGGCGGCATTGCAGGCCAAGGCCCGTTGTACGACCACGCGGGGATACACCGCCGCGCCATCAATGGTGCCGGTGAACAGGGGCTCGAAACTGAGCACCTTGTGTTTGTTGTTGAGGAAGATGGCCGCGAAGACTTCGTTCTTCTCTTGGGCCAGAGCCAGCTGTAGAAACTGCGCGACATCGGTGGGTGCAGTGAGTGCCTCCCGGCTCGTCAGGTCATCCAGCAGAATAGTGGCCGCCGTACTGACAATCTCCTCGGGTTTAACGCAGCCTTGTACGTGGTACAGGCCCTGCTCGTTCTTTACGAAAGTGGGAATATCCATTCAGGCCTCCAAAGGGGCATAAAGAAGCCCGCGCTGGGCGGGCTTCAAGAGAGAAGTAAGGGGGGAGTCGGGGTTACTCGGCATCAAGGCGGAAGCTGTGTCCGCAATCCAGGCATTCCAGGTTGTCGAGATAGGTCTCGTCGAGCTTGGCGCCCAGTGCGGCTCCGGCCTCGCCGCCAGCCACGCCACCCGCCAGACCGCCAAGCACGGCACCGGCGATACCACCAATGGCAGACCCGGCAGGCCCAAACGCCAGGCCGACAGTCGCTCCCACGCGAGCGCCGCTGCTAGCCATGGCAAACCCGCTGGCAGCACCGGCAGCAGTGCCAACAGTCCCGCCAATCTTGCGGCCATTCTGAGGCGCGACAATGCGAATAGAGCGGCAGGACGGACATTGAATGATCATGAAACCTCCATGAGATGGGGTCAGGAAGGCCATTCCTTCCTGGCTTCATGGGGGTGATATGTGGTTGAAATAATCTGGGATCGTGGCCGCATTCTTCTTCATGTGGATATCGTCGGTCTTGGGCGGTCCATTACTGCGCCGCCTGCTCCCCTCGACAATACCTACTCGGTGAGTTTTCATACCAGTCAGTAATCTCGGGGCAGAATATGAGTGTAGAAGCAGATCCATCAAGTACTCCTCACCCTTTGTTTGAAGCGCGGTCGGTACCGTTTGAAAAGCTGTCTGCGGATGACTTCGAAAAGTGTGTTTTCGGATGTTTTATCTCAATTCAATCGCATCAAGGGGTCATTATCGATGGCCAGCCAGCTGGGAGCGGTGACGGAGGGTTTGACGTATATGGAGTCGTGGCGGACTCTAAAAGGAAGGTCTGTATTCAATGCAAACGACAGAAAGCTAGTTTGGGCATCCCTCTGCTAGCAAAAGAGATTGCAAAGGTGGCGATGACTACCCACCTCGGGAAGTCAGATGTGGGGGTCCATTTCTTCATTTGCACAGGAGGGCTTACTCGAGAATTGCGTCGGATGCTTCTGGAGACAGATCGCACTGAGATAATAAAAGCAGCAAAAGCCGTTATTAGTGAGGCCGTGGACGGTGAGTTAAAAACGTTGCAGGATCGCCTTGCCAAGGGCGGAGTAGAGCCTGAAGAAATTGTCTCCTCGTACGTCCGTGGGCTTGATAGGCTTGTTGCGTGGGACATGGATGAGTTTGATAATGCGTTATCACCTGCCTGGGATTCGGCGTTTAACGTTCTAGAGCGATTCTTTAAGGTGTCCACCGCCGTTCGGGAGCATCCGCGAGCTCTTTTCAATCGCCAGGCTTATCAGGAGTGGTGCGGGGGCTTCGCTGAGGTCGTAACCCCTCAGCTTGAGGAAGGCGAGTTACCCGCAGGGCTTGTTGAATTGTCCGGTGCCGATCCTGGCCCTCAAGAATCATCACCTACGAAAGACCTTCTAACTGTCAAGTCTTTAGCGGCTCTTTCGCCTGGCGAGGTTGTATTGGTGACGGCCGAGGGAGGTGCTGGGAAAACCACTCTTCTTGAACTGGTTCGGGCAGAGGTGGCTCAGAAGTCATCAGACGCAATGCTCTCTGTGATTATCGCATGTTCGGACTATGTACCGGGAGGACTCGACTCGGCAGTGCGTGCGCAGCTCGGAGTTAAAAGTGGTAGTTGGAGGATGCTACCTGACAAGGTCCAAATTCTCTGTGATGGCATTAACGAGGCGCCTTCAGACGTGGTAAGGGCCCTTTTTGGAGAGCTTAAGCCACTGCTGACGTCAAAAAGTATCTCGTGCATTTTTACGTCACGAGAAGATAGCCGAGCGGTTCGAACCGTTTTGCCAACCGCTCCGTGTGCGACGCTTCGCCTTCTGCCGTTAACTCCAGGAAGGGTCCAAGCCCTTGCGCGGCATGAGCTCATTGATGAGTTAGATGTCTCCGCCTTTTCAGACGCCCATCGAGCAATGGCGTCGCGTGCGGTGGGATCCTTCATGTGGACCCCTTTTGCTGTTCGGGCCGCTCTTAAGCTCTGGAATGACTCTCAGAAACTGGGAGATACCCTGGGTGATCTATTGGAGGAAATTGTTTCGGCACGTGCGGAGCGAGATCTTGAGATCCCTTCACAAGACCCGTTGTCAGATCTGCCAAGGGAAAGTGTGCTAGCAATGGCTTCCTCCATGGCCTATGAGATGCTTGTCGTTGACGGTTGCGCCTCGTGCAGCCCCAATCAAATCGGTATGACCTTCCGGCGTGCTATGAGCCTGTGCTCCGACGTATTCGGAGCAGATGGCATGACTAGCAGCAAGTTCATTGGCTTACTGCGAAAGCATGACCTCGTGCTGAAAACCGCTGACGAGAGTTTCCGCTGGAGCCATCAGTTGGTGGCCGGCGCTCTTGCTTCTCGACACCTTGCTCTCAACTGGCGGCAGCACCTCGGCTCTCTCCAGCAGGCACTGGCGGATGATGCATGGATATTTGCGATTAGGCATGTGCCGAAGGAAGACCTTGATGATTTCCTGCGTGAACTCTTTCAGGCCGACTTAATGCTTGGGGCCAAGGCAACAGCAGAGCTTCCGCTTGGGGAACGAGACCTGAGCTTGCCATACATTGAAAAAGCACTCCAAACGGGACAGCCTGAAGGGCTTCAAGTATCTGGTTTCTTTTCTTTAGCCAGAGTGGGGACTGATCGTGCGATGTCATTTCTCCGGGAAGCGGCTGAAGATAAACGGAGCGATTCAGGTTTCGTTGCCGCTAGAGCATTAGCGTATTCGGGGGATCGGCAGTTTTTGCTCAAGCTACTCGCGGAGGTTGACCAATGCAGGCAGATGGGGTGGATGATGTCCGGGGGAGACATAGCCGTTTGGGAGGAAGCCTCTTTCGCAGATCGCATCGCTATTGCTCGGGAGCGACTTAGTTCTGTTGAGCCGGGGGAGCCGGTGAATGAGTCGGTCAACCTAATTGGTTATGAAGCTTCGAAGGAAGACATCCAACTCCTTGAACCCCATTATTATTCAGCCAAAGACATTACAGCATGGAGCGTGACCCTGAGAGCTATTGGGAATGGAGATCATGACCGCGCTCAGAGATTATTCGAAGAAGCTCTCTCAGACGAAGCCTCCAGCAATGGTAAGGCGATCTTATTGAGGGCGGGACACAAGTTGGGATTATCCATTGATCCTGACGCCGCTTTCTCCTTGCTAAAGGCTCTGTCCTCGGAAGCATCCCAAGATGATGCCCGTGCCAGGAATGATCTAATACAGGAGGTTCTTGGAGAGTTTCCTCTCACAATGAATATTCGTTGCGCGGTTGAACAAGATCTCCCAGTAAGCACGGGAGAGTGGAGAAGCTGCCTTTGGCAGCTGGCCACTCGTGTGGATAGCTGGCCGCTTGCTCTAGTCGCGCTTGATGCTCTCGAAAAAGGTGCCGATGACGTGGGAATGGCAGCGAACTTCTTTATAGCTAACGAGGTACTTCGCAATGAGTATGGCGATGAATTGAAGTCGGCAGTCGAGCGATGCCTGGAAGATAAGGCGAATTGGTATACGTTCAAGTCATGGCGAGTTTTAGATTTGGCTGTGGAAATTGGACTTACAGAGAAAACTTTAGAGCTTCTGCAGGCAATGGTGCTCCGTCTCGTGGAACTGGTTGATCTGTCTGAAGACGGACGGATGCCGGAGTTTGAGGAATCAGAGGGGCACATTGCTCAAGAGTTTAAAATTGACACTGCAAGAATTCGAATTAGCCATTACGCTGGTTATTTGGTGCCGGGCGCGGTGGGCGCATCTGGGCGATTGCCTCCGGAAGTGCTAGTGAAATTCCTGCATTTCGACCTGGCAAACTGTTCACCAGGCAAGGAGATTGCAGCTTTATACCGTGAGATGAATCCGGACTTGATTGATAACGAACTTGAAACCGTGCGGGACGCTTGGACCCAACGATCTGGTTTGGAGATGGTGTGTGAATTTGGCCTCACAGATCGACGTTTAGAGTTGCTGCGCACTCACTTAAGTAATGTTTACTGTCATCCCGCAGCGATAAGCTCAGTAAAAAAAGCTCTTGAGAAATGCTGGAATAGCACTGCTTGCAAAATGGTGGTTGAGACCATTTCAGAATTTGAAGAATGGCCAGAAGGGTGTCAACAGTTTTTCTGGGATTTTATTCGTATGGTAGGTGATAGGATTGTCACTGAAGATAGGGCTATTATAGAGAGCCAGATTCCATTGGCCAAGACAGATTTTGCTAGAAGAGTCTTGCAAATCTGGCGTCAAATGACGCTCGATTCTCGCGTTGGCCTGTCCAGATCCGAGTTAGTGGAGTGAATGCTTTTGCCGACCTAATTGGGCGAATGCCCATGATATTCTGATTAATGATGCAAATGTTGTTGCCGCTACTTGATATGGGTTGTATTTAAAAGATGGTGCCATGATGCACTGCCAATCTTGCTGTGGGGTTTAATCATATTCATACACAATTTTCAGGTTTACACCAAACCACTCTCCCCTTCCTAAGCCAGAAATGTGAGCGACAACCCGATTTAAGCCAAACTGAAGGATATAGTGTCGGCCTATTTCGGGTATCGGTCTGAATATCCCATCGCGGATAAACGCCTTCCATTATCATTAGCTCAATGGTCTCTCCGCACCCACAGGGGCACTGCATGGCTGCAGCATAAGGGCCGTCGTCGTTTAATAGCACCAGGCGCCGTTTGGGTATACGGTCAGGAAAAAGGTCTCCTTCATGCTGCTGTAGCTTGATCGGAAATAATTTGTCGAATTGCAGCTGAAACCAATTGAAAAAGCGTCTTATGCCGCCCATGACATTTCTCCTAATATGGGAAGCCCCAGTAAGGGAGTAGAAAGGCCTGCTGCATAACGATCAGAGCGTACTGCAGGAAAATCGTCCTCGGCAAAGTATTCCGTTTCTTCAATGGCTAATGCAAACATGGTTCGTGCATAGCGACGATTTCCGTCAAGGCGATATGGGAATGCTCTTGCGATGAACTCTTGAACTATCATGCTGGCTGCCCGCATGTTGACGCTTATGACGGAAGGCGCCTCCTCACCAAAGCCAGGCATGTAGCCTTCTTCTACCTGGCGTTCAAATCGTTCGGGATCATTCTTTTTCAGATCTTCTGCAGCGATATCATCAGCGGTATACACCCCTCGACTCTGCAGGGGTGAGCCACCTGGCTGGATGTAGTCAATTCTCCCTTGTATGTCCTGAATGGCAGCAGCTCCATGGCGGGCCTTCCGAACAGGAATAACAACGCCGACATCGAAAAGCGGGATAAGCAGGGAGGATGCAAGACGTTGGCAGATATCGCGCCCGGTCGCCGTATCAACACAGGAGAAAATCAAGTCTGCTTCAGAAAGCACTTCAATGGCCTTATGGCTTCCTGCTTCTTGGCGCACCATATGGATTATGGTTTCTGGTGAGATTTCGGCCGCAGAACGGTTGAATAAATCGACTTTGGGGATGGATGATTCTGCGTCTTGAACTGTTGAATTAAGGATGCGGTTAAGGTTCTTTCTCTCAACAACATCATGGTCCACCACTGTTATTTCGCCAAAGCCTAGTCGTAATAGCTGTTCGGCCACAATGCTTCCGGTGCCAGAAACCCCCACAACTCCAACATGCAGGCGTTTGAGCTGCTCACGCATTCCCTCCGAGAATGCCATGGGAATTGAAGCTTGTGGGGCATCTTCCCAGTGGTAGCTAATTTCATCACCAGCTACCGTTACCAGGTCAAGCATTTCCGACTTTAGGTTGCGGCTATAAACCCTGGCACGCATCCATCCATTTGAAAGCATAACGGCTGACCCGTGCAGCATCTCACCAGGCCTGCCTTGCTCTCTTGCCAGAAACAGAGAATCAAGCAATTCGATATCTGATTGATCATCCGTTTCTGAGAAGTTACTGCTGCCAAGCGGGTGTGAGTGAACCAGGATAAGAGAGAGGTCATCCGCCTCGGCTTCCGTCAGGCAGTCCTCAATATGTTGTCCCGGCCATGTGACCCAATCCGTTCGTCTGTCACATTCGCAATGAGGAACGCAATGCACGCTTTTTACCATCAGCCGGAGACGGCTTCCCTGAACTCTTGAACACAGCAATATAGCTGCCGCTTCAAGGCCATCTCCAGGGAAAAGGTGGTTATGTAGCGTCTTGTGATCCTGGCCTGATATGACAAGGGTGGAGTTTGGCTGCTTCATTGCTCCACCTCTCGATAAATAGATTCATCCACCAGCCCCATGTGAGTGCGAGTCGAATCAGTATCGGCGTTCCAGGGAGCAGTCGGGTGCCGAGACCAGCGCTGAAAGCGCACGCCATCAATGCTTTTCTCTGCCTGAGTTGCCTCAATGGGTTTGTTGTCGGTCCGGGACAGGTGTGGAGAGCAGTAGAACATATCCAGCTTTGCTGCTGGATAATTCTCGGGAATGGCAATCGCAAGGGTGCAGGCCTTCTGGTTATACCCTGTGGGCAGGGGATAGTTCTTCAGCAGCAACCAGCGCCCCTCACTTTGGTTTACCGTCTCCCACTTGATCCCCAAACCATCCAGGTAAGCATGGTCCTTGGGCAGTAGGTCGAACTCACGTCTCGGTAGCGCCGAATCTCCATTATTGACGGCACCTTTGAGCACCCTCAGCCGCTCAAGCCCTGGGTGAGTCAAATCAATGATGTCGTCCAGCCCCACGGACTGTTTGGGTTTGCCCCCAGTTTTCAGCGTGAGAATCCATTTCTGGGCAAGGCTGTAACCCGCCCGTTCCAGTGCCTCGCGGACAGTCACATTGGGTTTGTCCCACTCGAAGCGCTCTCCCTGCACATCCAAAACCCATGACTTGTTCGCTGGGTGGTTATTTTCAGAAACGTTGGTGCTCATTTTTGACCTCTTTAAAGTAACAGTTGCGTTCGGTGTGCCGAACATTGATAAAAGGCTGCCACGCTTGAAAAGGTCTGTCAATAGGTATGGTTTTGTTCGGTGTACCGGTATAGTTGGTCCCCCATCAACCGGGAGGTGTTACATGGCGTCACCACTAGGTGAAAAAATCCGGGCCCGTCGTACTGAATTGAAAATGAGCCTTGATGCACTTGCCGTGCAGACGGGTTCCAGTAAGAGCTATCTCTGGGAACTGGAGAACCGGGATAACCCGAAGCCTTCCGCCGAAAAGCTCAGCCGAATTGCTGAGGCCCTCAAGGTCACCCTTGAGTTTCTCTGGAATGCTGAAGATGAATCGCCGGATGAGGCGGTGAAAGACGAAGCATTTTTCCGTCAGTACCAAAAGCTCCCTTCTGCCGAGAAGAAGCGCCTTCAGAGGATGCTTGATGCCTGGGATGACGACGAATGAAGGGCCCCCAGGCGGAGGCAAATCGGCTTTCAGCGATACTGAACCACCTTTATGGGGTGGAAAGATATCCTGTCGATGTCGAGCAGGTCGCGCGGGACTATTCGAAGCAAATATCACCTGAATCTCATATCACCAGCGTCAAACAGATCCCATTGGACGGCTTTGAAGGCTGTCTCCAGCGCAACCCGAATACCGGTCACTGGCGTATTTGCTACAACCCGGATCAGGCATCCCAGGGCCGGGTGCGGTTTACACTGGCCCATGAGCTGGGGCACTTTGTACTCCATCGAACGAAAGGTGAAGAGGGGGATAGCGAAGAGCCAAGGACAGAGTTCCTCTGTAGCGAGGTGGATATGAATGACTGGGACTCACCACTGCGCAAGATGGAAGCTGAAGCCGATACGTTTGCCTCCTGTTTGCTGATGCCGCTGGACGATTTCCGTAAGCAGGTGGCCGGGCAGCAATCCATGAGTCGTGAACTGCTTGATCACTGCTGTCACCGGTACGGTGTGTCCCGCATGGCGGCGGCACTCAAATGGATCGAGATTGCGCCACGGCGCACGGTGGTGGTCGCAGTCAGGGATGGGCATGTATTGTGGGCAAGATCGAACCAGAGGGCCTATAAATCCGGCTGTTATTTGCCTGCAAGACAACGAACCATTGCCGTGCCTGGGCAATCTTTGCTGGCGGAGATCGAGCAAACTGGCGGCACACACCAAGGCGCAGCAAAGGCATATTGGTGGTTCCCGAAAGAGCCGGAAGATATGCCAATGACTGAAACGGCCATTTGTGTAGAGAACCCAACGCATCCGTACATTCTCGGCATCCTTCAAATGCCAGAAGAGGAAAGGAACTGGGGGCAAGAAGATGAAGAAGAGTTACTTCGTCCGCTCCGAAACCTTCAATGGTGATGGCTAAGGCATTGCCTAGATTTTAGTAAACGAAGTATTAGCCAGCGTAAATGCTAAAAAAGAAGCGCTGAACATTGTTTATTTCGGGAAAACGGGATTTATGAACGCAGTAGAAATCGAAGCCGCCATCTCTGCACTGGCAGAGCAGTCCTTTGATGGGGTTGAGTTCCCGTTTGCTTTTCTTGAAGCCTTTGGCAACAAGGCTACTACGATTAAACGTCTGCGTACCGGCAGCACGAATAAGTCCGATGTAGGTGGCCTCCTCCAAACCAATAACATCCATATCGCTGTTGCTGAGAGTGGTGCGGTCAGCAAAACACTGGAGGCCCTGAAGGCCAGCCCGGCCACCAGTCGGGCCAAGGCGAAATTTATCCTCGCCACCGATGGCAAAGACTTTGAGGCCGAGGACCTGCAAAGCGGCGAAACCGTGGCTTGCGCCTATCAGGACTTCCCTGATCACTTTGGCTTCTTTCTGCCCCTGGCCGGTATCAGCACCGTCAAGCAGATTTCCGATAATGCCTTCGACATCCGTGCCACCAGTCGCCTGAACCGGCTCTACCTGGAATTACTGAAAGACAATCCGGACTGGGGGAGTGAAGCGCAACGCCATGAGATGAACCACTTCATGGCCCGGTTGATCTTCTGCTTCTTTGCGGAAGATACCGATATCTTCAGTGGCACCGACCTGTTCACCGATACCATCACGAAAATGAGCGCCCGGGATTCGGCCAACACCCATGAAGTGATCGGTGAAATCTTCCGCGCCATGAACACGGCCCACGACCAGCGCGAGAAAGCCAAACTGCCGCGCTGGGCCAATGGTTTCCCTTACGTGAACGGTGGCCTGTTCTCCGGCAGCGTGGAGGTGCCACGATTCAGCAAAATTTCCCGCTCCTATCTGCTGCATATCGGCAGCCTGGACTGGACCCAGATCAACCCAGATATCTTCGGTTCCATGATCCAGGCGGTGGCAGACGAAGAAGAGCGCGGCGCCCTGGGCATGCACTACACCAGCGTACCCAACATCCTCAAGGTGCTGAACCCGCTGTTTCTCGACGACCTGCGTGAGCAGTTGGAGCAAGCCGGAGACAACTCCCGCAAGCTGCTAAACCTGCGCAATCGCATGGCTCGTATCCGCGTCTTTGACCCGGCCTGCGGCTCCGGCAACTTTCTGGTGATTGCCTACAAGCAGATGCGCGAGATTGAGAACACCATCAATGAGCGTCGAGGCGAAACAGGGCGCAAGAGTGATATTCCCCTGACCAATTTTCGCGGTATTGAACTGCGGGATTTCTCCGCCGAAATCGCCCGCCTGGCACTGATCATTGCCGAATATCAGTGTGATGTACGCTATCGCGGACAGAAAGAGGCTTTGCAGGAATTTCTGCCACTGGATGCGGAAAACTGGATCACCCAGGGTAATGCTTTACGGCGCGATTGGTTAAGCATCTGCCCGCCGACCGGAACCGGCGTGAAGCATCATTCCGACGACCTTTTTGAGGAAACCAACCAAGCTGAAATTGATTTCGAGAATGAGGGTGGTGAGACCTATATTTGTGGAAATCCGCCATATCTGGGTAGCACTTGGCAGTCAGCCGAACAAAAGCAGGATTTGAAGCGTATTTTTGAAGGGCGTACAAAAAGCTGGAAATCTCTGGATTATGTGGCGGGCTGGTTTATGAAAGCCGCCGACTACGGTTTGCATACCCCGACAGCATCTGCCTTTGTGTCGACCAACTCAATCTGTCAGGGCCAGCAGGTGCCAATTCTTTGGCCGTTGATTTTTGAGTCAGGCCACGAGATTTCTTTTGCCCATGTCAGTTTCAAGTGGGCCAACCTGGCCAGTCATAATGCAGGTGTGACGGTCGTCATCGTGGGCTTTTCCAATCAGGTTGGGCAAGTGCGGAGGCTTTACTCGAAAGAAAACGTTAAATATGACGGCACTGCGCGATACGATGAATCAATCTCGCATGATGGAACGGTTCGACGGGATGTGCCCAACATCAATGCATATCTGGCAGCGGCGCCGAATGTAATAGTTCGAAAAGTGTCAAATCCTCTTACTGAAGTTGCTGAAATGAAATTCGGCAACAAACCTGTCGATGGAGGCAATTTGTTGCTGTCTTCCGATGAGGTCAAAGGTTTAGGGCTGAACAAAGATCAAGAAATAAAGTTTATTCGGCGTATCTATGGATCAGCAGAGTTTATTCGCGGGTTGGAGCGCTACTGTTTGTGGATTCAGGATCATGACCTTGATGAAGCGATGCAGATTGAGCCGGTTAGGCTCCAGATTGAGAAAGTGCGCGTGATGCGACTCTCTAGTACAAAGTCGGCCACAGTAGAATCAGCAGGTTCCCCACATAAATTTGGAGAAGTACGACAATCAGGCAATGAGTCTGTGGCAATCATTCCAAGTGTTTCGTCGGAAACTCGCCAATACCTTCCGTTTGGATATTCTCCCTCAGGGACTATCGTTTCGAATCTCGCTTTTGCACTCTACGATGCACCGCTCTGGAATATGGCTCTGATCGCTTCCCGTCTGCACCTGGTCTGGATCGCTACCGTCTGCGGCAAGATGAAAACGGATTTTCGCTATTCCAACACACTGGGCTGGAACACCTTCCCAGTCCCCACTTTAACCGAAAAGAACAAGTCCGACCTGACCTGCTGCGCCGAAAACATCCTGCTGGCCCGTGAAGCCCACTTCCCGGCCACAATCGCCGACCTCTACAAGCCGGACACCATGCCCGACAACCTGCGCGCCGCCCACGAACGCAACGACGAAGTTCTGGAGCGCATCTATATCGGCCGCCGCTTCAAGAATGACACCGAGCGCCTGGAGAAGCTGTTTGAGCTCTACACCAAAATGACCTCATCGGAGAAGAAGGCAGGGACAGCATGAGCAGCCTCAATGATGTAGAAAAGCGCTATTTTGAAAGGCTTCTTGGCATGCAAAGCGGCTATGTTCTGGATTATTCCGATCCGACATTCGGCGAGTTTTTCAAGCGCCACCGGGTTGATATTCACAGCCCCAAATACCAGACCTACGGCACTTCCAAGGCCAAGAAAATGCGCGCGTTCTGGGAACAGGAGCCGGATACCCTGGTCGGCGCTGTGTTGGGAGAGATGTTGCAAGCTTATGAAGCTGATTGCACTCTAAATGGTCGGAATATAGAGGCCCCTATTCTCGAAAAGGCACAAAATATCGTTGCCAGGCTGTCGGGCGCCTCTAGGCCATCAAAGATGGTCAGCCAGACAGTCGATGATTTCCTGCATAACGAATTTGTGATCCCCAATATTCGCAAGTTGCCCATTGAGGCGATGGCTGTCCCGGTCATAGAAAGCCGCCTCAACGAAGCCAGAACAGCAATGGGGGCAGGTGCCTATCTTTCCACGATTTTCCTGTGCGGCAGTGTGCTGGAAGCAGTTTTGCTTGGGGCAGCCCAAAACGAGCCTGCACGCTTTAATCGGGCCGCAGCCAGCCCGAAGTCTGCTGATGGCAACGTAAAGCGATTATACGACTGGAATCTCGCGCAATTTATCGATGTGGCGTGCGAGGTCGGTCTGCTGAAGCCAGATGTAAAAAAGTTCAGCCATGGACTTCGTGATTTTCGTAATTACATACACCCGTATCAGCAAATGTTGTCCGGGTTCACTCCGGATGAGCATACAGCCAAAGTCTGTTTTCAGGTGCTGAAAGCGGCGCTTGCCAGCGTCGCAGGGGAAAGATTATGAGCTCTCCCGCTCCCAAAGCTGCGGAAACAACAACGGAGACAGCCAGAAAATCCATTCTGGGTCTAAGTGCTGGTGAAGCCAGGGCGTTTCTACTGAAGCCTGAGAGCTATTGTAGTCTGGATCTCCCGCCATATATCCGATTCGATACGTTGATTGATGAAGTGCATAAGGCGCTGGATGGCCAAAACCTATCCTGCCTATCGGCCAAGCCGCGCAACCACGATGATGTGAACTACACCATCCTGAACAACAAGGACGGGAAATACGCATGGCGCCCTTTTCAGCTAATTCATCCGGCGCTGTATGTTTCACTTGTTCATCACCTGACCGAAGATGCCAACTGGAAGCTGGTTCTGAACCGATTCAAAGAGTATTCCGGGAATACCAAAATTCAGTGTCTGAGCCTCCCAGTTGTGTCTCTTTCAGAAGAGAAAGACAAGGCTGAACAAATATCCCATTGGTGGCATACCGTGGAGCAATGTTCCATCGGGTTGTCGCTGGATTATGAATATTTGCTTGAAACCGATATCGCAGATTGTTACGGGGCCATCTATACCCACTCCATCGCATGGGCCTTGCATACAAAACAAGAAGCAAAGAAGAAGCGAACTGATAAGTCGCTACTGGGCAATATTATCGATTCCCATATCCAGGACATGCGTCACGGGCAAACCAACGGAATTCCGCAAGGCTCTGTGCTGATGGATTTTGTCGCTGAGATGGTCCTTGGCTTTGCTGACATGGAGTTGTCAGAGAAAATAAAGGCGGAGGGTGTTGATGATTACTGCATTCTCCGGTATCGAGATGACTACCGGGTTTTTGTGAATAACCATCAGGATGGCGAGCGAATTATTAAGTTTATCACTGAGGTGACAATTGGTTTAGGGCTGAAGCTTAATCCTACAAAAACCAAAGCCAGCAGCGATGTTGTTCGCTCTTCGATTAAAGCCGACAAGCTTGCATGGATAAGTCGAAAGCACACGGAGAAAAGTCTACAGAAGCGCCTTTTCATCATCCATGATCATGCGAGTAATTTCCCCAATGCAGGAAGCCTTGTTGTTGCGCTAAACGATTTTAACAAGAATCTGGCAGGGAATAATATTTCTGTCGATAATCCCGTGCCATTAATCGCTATGGTTGTGGACATTGCCTACCGTAACCCACGCTGTTATGCCATTTGTGCGGCTATTCTAAGCAAGTTAATGAGCTTTCTGGATTCGCCAGAGGATAAAATTGCAATCGCGGAAAAGATAAAAAAACGGTTTAGCAAAATTCCCAATACCGGCCATATGGAAATATGGATTCAGCGAGCCACCTTGCCAATTGATAAGGCGGTTCGCTATGAGGAGTTAATATGCAGGCTGGTTAGTGGGGATAAGGTTTCCTTGTGGAACATAGAGTGGATATCTAGCAAAGTTTTGAGAAGGGTGATTGCTACATCAGCAGTGATTGACCAAGAGAAAGTGGAGGCGTTGGAGCCGGTAATCCCGACCGATGAGGTGGAGTTGTTTTTGTCCAGATCCATGGAGGGCTACTACGGATGATGGAGAATAAAACTCAAAGGGAGTGCTCTCTCTACGTTTATACTCTCGATTCAAACCCAGAATTTCCTCTCACTGAGGGTGGGTTTCAAAGCCTGAAGCACGCCAAAAACTGCCTGAACGCCGCGATGGCACTCGAGGAAAACTTCGACCTGTTAATTAATAATTATCGGGACCTTGAGTTGGAGGCGATATCTGCATCTGTGAATGACATGACGACAGGGATGCCTGACTATGACGATTTTTTTGAGGTAAGAACTAGATTGAATCGCCGAGTCATTAATCTCCTTTCCGCTACGAGAATGTATATGGATCAGTGCCCGCAACTTCTGAAAAGAATTGGCGCTGAACCGAAAGCGGCGAAAGAAGTCTCCTCCAAAGCGTATGATGATGCTTTTGAGTATCGTTTTATGGAGGCCCTGCGGAACCATGTGCAACATGCAGGTTTAGCGGTGCATGGGGTGACCATGGGAAAGAGCTGGCTGCCCGCTGAAGCTCCAGAGAAATTGCAATTTTCCATTACCCCCTACGCGTCAAGGTCAGTGTTAGAAGAAAGTTCGGGGTTTAAACGAGCGGTATTGGATGAGTGTCCCGATCAAGTGGGTATTACTTCGGCTGCCCGCATCCATGTTGGTGGCATCAGCTCAGTACATAGAAAAGCTAGAGAGCTCATTGATCCTTTCGTGCATGAAGCACGTCGTTTATTTCAAGATACGATTGCTCGCCATGAAGGCGAAGCGGAAAACCGCTGCCTAGGGCTTTTCGCTCTCGCTAGAGAAGATGGTGAAATTGTAGAAAAGATATCCATCCTTTTGGATTGGGATGATATCCGTCAAAATCTGGTGCGAAAGAATCATCCAATTGAAAATCTGGGGCGGCGGTTTGTTACTAGTGAAGCTAAGGGGGGGGCAGTATGAGTGATCTGATTCTCTACACCTCGGATGATGGCCAGACCAGGCTCAATTTACGGGTGGAGGCCGATACGGTCTGGCTGAGCCAGCTGGAGATTGCCGAGCTGTTCCAGACGACCAAGCAAAACATCTCTCTTCACGCAAAAAATATCTTTGAAGACAATGAGTTAAGTGAGGAGGCAACTGTCAAGGAATCCTTGACAGTTCAGGCTGAGGGTGGTCGTCAGGTGCGACGCAGGATCACTCATTACAACCTGGATCTGATCCTGGCCATCGGGTACCGGGTGCGCTCCCCCAGGGGGGTGCAGTTCCGTCGGTGGGCCAGTACTCACCTGAAGGAGTTTCTGATCAAGGGCTTCGTGATGGATGACGAACGCCTCAAAGATCCAGGTGGTTGGGACTACTTTGATGAACTGCTGGAACGCATCCGGGACATTCGTGCCTCGGAGAAGCGCTTTTACCAAAAGGTGCGGGACCTGTTTGCGCTAAGTTCTGATTACCAGGCCAGAGAGCAGGAAACGCAGCTCTTTTTCGCTGAGGTCCAGAATAAGCTGCTTTACGCTACCACCCAGCACACCGCCGCTGAGCTAATACTTGAACGCGCCAATCCGGATGCGCCCAATATGGCTTTGACCAGTTGGAAAGGGGCACGGGTACGAAAAGCGGATGTGATTGTTGCCAAGAATTACCTGGACTCAGATGAAATCGACACCCTGAATCGCCTGGTTGTGATCTTTCTGGAGCAAGCGGAGTTGCGGGTTAAACAGCAAAAAGACCTGACCTTGGACTATTGGCGGAACAATGTAGACAAGATGCTGGCATTTAATGATAGACCCGTGCTGGATGGAGCAGGTTCAATCAGTCGGAACCAGATGGAAAAGGTCGCCTTCCAGCGTTTTGAGGATTTCGACCAGAAGCGTCGAAGTGATGAAGCCGCCGAGGCCGACGCTGCAGACCTACAGGAAATCGAACAGCTTGAGAAAGCGATAAAGAATAAAGGTAACGAGGTGGATCAATGACAAAAACCATTCCGTCTGTATCGGTTGCCTACGCTGGCAACGGCAGCTCCACCAAGTCCAATGAGTTGGGCATGCGTCCCATGCAGGAGCGTGCTTATGAGCGTCGTGGCGAGCAGTATCTGCTGATCAAGTCGCCGCCTGCCTCCGGTAAAAGCCGAGCACTGATGTTTATCGCCCTGGACAAGCTGCAAAACCAAGGCCTTAAACAGGCTATTATCGTGGTGCCCGAGAAATCCATTGGATCGAGCTTCAATGATGAGCCTTTAAGCCAGTTCGGCTTCTGGGCGGACTGGTATGTGGAGCCTAAATGGAATCTGTGTAATGCACCGGGCAATGACAATGGCGGAAAGGTGCAATCGCTTGGCGCTTTTTTGAAGAGTGACGACAAGGTGCTGGTCTGCACCCACGCCACTTTTCGTTTCGCGGTGGATCAGTTCGGCGTGGCTGCTTTTGATGATCGCTTGATTGCCGTGGATGAATTTCACCACGTGTCGGCCAACCCGGATAACCGCCTTGGTGCCCACCTGGGCGAGTTCATCAGCCGTGACAAGACACACATCGTGGCGATGACCGGCTCTTACTTTCGGGGTGATGCCGAAGCCGTTCTGGCGCCTGAGGATGAATCCCGCTTCGATACGGTCACCTATACCTATTACGAACAGCTTAACGGTTACGAGTACCTTAAACAGCTGGATATAGGCTATTACTTCTACTCTGGTTCTTACGCTGACGAAATTCTTAAAGTCCTTGATCCTGCTGAGAAAACCATTGTCCACATTCCCAATGTGAATTCCCGGGAAAGCACCAAGGATAAGATCAAGGAGGTGGAGCACATCATCGAGGCGCTGGGGGATTGGCAAGGTAGTGACCCTGTCACTGGGTTTCAGTTAGTCAAGATGCCAAGTGGCAAGGTGCTTCGTATTGCTGATTTGGTGGATGACGACCAGACAAAACGAGACAAGGTTTCTGCTGCGCTGAAAGACCCGGCACAGAAGAATAACCGTGGCCATGTGGATATCATCATTGCGCTGGGAATGGCAAAGGAGGGCTTCGACTGGATCTGGTGTGAGCATGCTCTGACAGTGGGCTATCGCTCCAGCCTGACCGAAATTGTACAGATTATCGGCAGGGCCACCCGTGATGCGCCTGACAAGACACGCGCCCGCTTCACCAATCTGATTGCTGAACCCGATGCGTCCGAGCAGGCGGTAACTGAGGCAATCAATGATACGTTGAAAGCTATTGCGGCCAGCTTGCTGATGGAGCAGGTGTTGGCTCCGCGCTTTGAGTTCAAGCCGAAAAACCCCACCAGTGGCCCGCAGGAGGGCTTTGATTACGGTGAAGGTGGCTACGACCCTGAAAAATGCAATGTGGGGGTCAACGAGGAAACCGGGCAGTTCCAGATTGAAATCAAAGGACTGGCTGAACCCAAAAGTGAAGAGGCTACCCGCATCTGTCAGCAAGACCTGAATGAGGTTATTGCCAGCTTTGTCCAGGACAAGCCAACTGTGGAGAAGGGCTTGTTTGACGAAGAAACCATCCCGGAGGAGCTTACCCAGGTACGCATGGGAAAAATCATCAAGGAGAAATACCCTGAACTTGATGAGGCGGACCAGGAAGCCGTTCGCCAGCATGCCATTGCTGCGTTGAACCTCACACAGCAGGCCAAGAAAGAGCTTACAGAGGGCAGCGGAGACGGGAGCGATGGTGTTAAGCCGAACACGGCCCTGATTGCCGGTGTTCGTAAATTCGCCATGGATGTACGCGAGCTGGATATTGATCTGATTGACCGAATCAACCCTTTCAGTGAAGCCTACGCGATTCTGGCCAAGACCATGAGCGAGGACAGCTTGAAGCAGGTGGCGGCGGCGATTTCGGCTAAGCGTATCAGTCTGACGCCGGAAGAAGCCCGTGATCTGGCCAGGCGCGCACTTAAGTTCAAGCAAGAGCGTGGCCGTTTGCCGGATCTAGCTGCATCCGATCCTTGGGAACGACGTATGGCTGAAGGCGTGGCCTTTCTTGCCCGCATGAAAGCGGAGGCCGGCAATGGCTAGAAACATTAAGGGTTTCACTGAAGATGATGATGCGTTACTGGCTGAGCTGGGAGTCGAAGTCGAAGCCAAGAAAGCCAGAAAGCTAACGCCACGCGAAGAAAGAATTATCGCGGGCTTCGAGGAAATCCAGCGCTTTGTCGAGCAACAGGGGTATCATCCACGGCATGGCGAAGACAAGGATATCTTCGAGCGTCTGTATGCCGTGCGTTTGGATCGCCTTCGGGCATTGGAAGAATGCCAGGAGTTGCTGTCGTCGCTGGATCATCAAGGGCTATTGAGTGAGGCTTTTGCAGGCCCGGCGGAACCGGCAGAGACGATGAGCGATGATGAGCTCCTTGCCGAGTTGGATGTGACAGCAACATCCGATGACATTAGTGAGCTGCGCCACGTTCGCTCAAGCGCTGAAAAACGGGCCGCCGAGGAAATCGCCAACAGAGAGCGATGTGAGGACTTTGCCACCTTTAAACCCCTGTTCGAGCTGGTGGAAAGCGAACTTAAAAGCGGGCAGAGGACAACGCGCCGATTCGGCAAAAATGCAACCATTGAGCTGCATCAGTGGTTTATTCTTGATGGACAAACTGCCTATGTGGCCGACGTGGGCGAAGATTTCGATTCGCCGCAAGGAAAGAAGGATGCTCGACTTCGTGTGATTTTCTCCAATGGCACTGAAAGCAACCTACTGCGGCTGTCTCTGGTGCGCGCCCTCTACAAGGATGAAACCAGCCGCCGTATCACTGAACCAGATGCCGGGCCACTGTTTGGGAGCACCTTAGAGGAAGATGACCTCGAAAGCGGCACCATTTATGTGCTACGCAGTCACTCAAAACACCCCTTTGTTTCTGAGCATAGAGAGCTGATCCACAAGATCGGCGTTACCGGTGGGAAGGTGGAATCGCGCATCGCCAATGCGGCACGCGATGCAACTTATCTACTTGCTGATGTTGAGGTTGTGGCCAGCTACAAGTTGGCAGGCGTTAACCGTATAAAGCTAGAAAAAATGCTTCATCAGATCTTCGCGGCAGCTCAAATTGAACTCACCATAAATGACCGCTTTGGCCACCCAGTGAAGCCAAAAGAGTGGTTTCTTGTGCCTTTGCATGTCATTGATGAGGCGGTAGCGCTAATAATAAATGGTTCAATCACTGACTTGAGATATGACCCTGAGCAGGCAGCCCTCGTTTAGGAGCTATGGATGGCAGAGGCATAATTTGCTCGCTCTGCCTTTTTCATGAGCAATGACAGCATTCTGCTGAAAGCGAGTGCCCCATAAAATGCCTTCTTCCTCTGTCATCCCAAGTGCGCAGCATGACTGTTCTGGCTCCCAGTCTCCAGTTGGGTCAACCCCGGCTGCGGGCAACAGAACGAATCCCGCATTCCTCATTTGGTCTTCCATGATACGTTGAGCTTCCTCGTTCTCCTCCCGAGACCGAGGCTCGCTCCATGGATTCCATGCGGTGATAACGACGGAAGTTGCAGCGTCTCGACTCTGCAAGAATTTATCAAACTCCGGGTTTGTCTGGTCAGCCCTCAGAACGATGTTGGCTTCCGGCGTCTGCACTTCAAAATCGGTCGATTTGTATGCTGCGATAAGTTCGGGTGTGATCGTCATGCTGCTTTCTCTATGTGATTATTAGGGGTAAGCGGATTAAATGGTTGATCTTACCTTTGCATGAGAGTGAGACAGACCGGCATCTCATCGGATTATCTGGTTGATGCTTCACCTACTGCTGGTGCATGTTTCCTTC
>Ga0208835_100098_pt1 | contig 23862 bp, 20 predicted proteins | sample DeeseametaMP1374_FD_184190 | JGI IMG/M metagenome (GOLD analysis project Ga0208835, IMG submission 184190) | Marine microbial communities from the Deep Indian Ocean - MP1374 (SPAdes) | ecosystem: Environmental > Aquatic > Marine > Oceanic | place: South of Port of Lincoln, Great Australian Bight... | reverse complement strand
TTCAGGAGTAAAGGAACGTCGTTTTCTGGTCATCTGGCACCTCGATTAAGGTGGTAACTTTACCACCTATGTTGGTGTCCGGATTCATTAGACCACTACAATCCCTGTTTTCTTCGTGGTGGGCCTTCTGATATTTCTTACGTTCGAAAACCTGCTATCTAGTAGGGCTGTGTATGGAGACAAGTTTGGGAATGCATATGAGGTTGAGGGGCTTGCTGCAATTTTAGTGAACCTGGGCATATTTGGGCTTATAGGTTGGCTGGGCTCTTACTTGGCGTTCCTTGTAAAGCGCAGTCCAAAGCTCATGCGTGTTCATAGGGCTATCGGGGTCGTTAGCGGTGTTTGTATAGCAGTTGGTCTGTTGTATGGGCTTTCATAACAAGCGGCGGCAGGCGGATCAAATTTACGCTCGTTCCTCGCTCCAATTTGCCCGCTGCGCCGGGCGTTAACTGCTTATGAAATTGAAGCGAGTCATATACGAACTCTATGAGGTAGATCTCAGATCCCTGAATGATCATCCTGGGTGGCATGAAATAGATCGAGAGATATACCTAGAGTTTGATAATGGAGATAGGAAGTACTTTTCCTGGTGCAGCGAGCCAGTCCAGTACTCAGTTGGCATTCAAGATCATCGTTTTAATTTGAATGAGCCTGATCATGTTATTGATGTCTCAGATTGGAGTATGTGGCGAAGCTTAATTGGAAATGAAGTTGAGGTCATTGGCCATGATGAATCTCATCAAGTAATGGAGATCAGGGGGCAGAGCCAGTCTGTGTATCTATCTAGCCAAGAGCAAGGATCATGGTTAGCAGACGTTTTGCATGTATCAGCCACGCTGCCGGAGTTTGGCAGTTAACAAGGCGCTGCTGCCGACAAGCGGCAGAGCGCAGCGTTATGTTTAAGGGAGAACTCTGAATGGATTCAGGCCTTCTGATGGCTTTCATTCCTACTTTCGCAGCAGTGTTGGCCTTGCCTGGGCCCAATGCGGCTTTTGCTGTAGGGCAATCTCTAAAATATGGCATACGAAAGTCTCTCTCCGTCGCTGTGGGGTTTATGCTGGCTACTTGTGTCCATGCCGTTATCGTATTGTCTGGTTTGGGGGTGCTAATAGAGAGCTATGCCGGAGCTCTTGAAGTCATAAAGTGGTGTGGCGTGGTATATCTTGTTTACTTGGCCAAAAAGTCATTTTTCTCTAAAGAGGGGGGCGTCGTAGTTTTCCCTCAAACGATGACAGTAAGAAAAATGATGCTAAGTGCAATGCTCGTCTCACTTACCAACCCCAAAGCGTTACTTGCTAGTCTCATGATATATCCACTATTTATGGCGGGATCTGAAGGGTATGTACTGCAAGCAGTGGCTTTGGTGGCGATCGCAATGCTTGTTTCCTTTGCAATATACGCAGCATATATAGTGGCGGCTTATAAGCTGGGAAAGAGTTTGAGTCGTAGTGAGTTAGCTAGCAAAATTGTGGCGGCATTCTATTTGGGTGCGGCTGGTTTATTGGCATCAAAATAAACATAACAATGCTATGCATGCGACAAGCGCATGATGGCCGGCGTTATACGAGTAGGAGGTTTCAGGTTTGACAACATTAATTGATGTTCTTGATACCGCAGTCAAGATAGGGCTTGGAGCATTAATAAGTGGGGTTGCCACCTACTGGCATGGCGTGCGTAAAGACAAAGCTGAATCTGCTAAGGAATACGAGAAAAGACACCGGACTCTTCTGGAAGAGATAGCTGGGAGCGTAGAGCAGCTTAATCATGTATATCTCAAGTATGCAGCTCTCGTTATTGAAGGCGTTCGATTTCGTGATAGAAATAAGGAGTGGCCGGAGGATCGAAAGGGAGAGTTGGATTTGGTAAAGGCTGAATTTTTTTCCACTTTCAAAGAGCTTGCCAGTGCTGAATCGAAGTTGTTGCTTGTCGGTGAGAGAGAAGCTTACTCGAAAATGAAAGAGCTAGGTGACACCTTGGTCCAGTTTCGAAGGCTCTGCCAAGTCCCCCTCTGGCAGGATAGTTGTCACCCTCTGATTTCAACCAGATAGGCGGCAAGGAAACCACCGTGGCCCGTTATTCCGAAGAGCGTAAGGAAGCCGTGCTGAGCAAGCTGCTACCGCCCTACAACCTGACAGTGGCCGAGCTGGCTCGTCAGGAAGGCATCTCCGAACCGACCCTTTATACTTGGCGCAATAAAGCCAGATCAGAAGGACGCCCCGTGCCAGGTCGCAAAGCCACATCAGAGCAATGGTCAGCTGAAGCCAAGCTCGCCACCGTCATCGAAACCGCAGCTCTGTCTGAAGCAGAGCTCAGCCAGTATTGCCGTGAAAAGGGGCTGTACCCTGACCAGGTCAAGCAATGGAAAGCGGAGTCCTTGCAGGGCTTCCAGCGCAGTGCAGAGCAGGACAAGGCCATACGCCAACAGGCCCGCAGCGACAAACAGGAAATAAAACAGTTACGCCGGGAGTTACGTCACAAGGAGAAAGCCCTGGCTGAAGCTGCTGCCTTGCTGGTGCTGCGAAAAAAGCTCAATGCGCTCTGGGACAACGACAGCCACGAGGACGAATGACCTTGAGCTCAGAGCGCCAAGCCATGATCCAACTGATTCAGCAGGCCAACAGTGATGGCGCCCGCCTGGCCAAGGCGTGTGCAGAAGCCGGTATCTGTCTGCGCACCTACCGCCGCTGGTATCGCGACGGGGTTGTGCAAGACGACAGGCGCCCCACAGCGGTCAGATCAGCTCCGGCCAACAAGCTATCGGCAGCAGAGCAGGAGCAGATTATCGAGCTGTGCAACAGCCCGGCGTACAGCCAGCTGCCACCGAGCCAGATCGTGCCTGACCTGCTGGACAAGGGAACCTATATCGCCTCGGAGTCTACCTTCTATCGCGTGCTCAGAAGCGCAGGTCAGCTGCATCACCGCGGGCGCTCGCTGGCACCCAGGCGCAGTCCAGCACCAACAACCCATCAAGCCAGCGGTCCCTGCGAAGTCTGGTGCTGGGATATCACCTACTGCCCCTCGACTGTCCGTGGGCAGTTCTACTACCTGTACATGATCGAGGACCTGTACAGCCGCAAGATCGTCGGTTACGAAGTCCATGAGGCTGAGAGTGGCGAGTATGCCGCCCAGCTTCTGCAACGCAGCCAGCTGCGTGAACAGTGCCTGCACAAACCGCTGGTATTACACTCGGATAATGGTGCGCCGATGAAGGCGCAGATCATGAAGGCCAAGCTGGAAGAGCTAGGTGTACTGCCTTCGTACAGCCGCCCGCGAGTGAGTAATGACAATGCCTTCGTCGAATCGCTGTTCCGGATACTGAAGTACCGGCCTCAGTGGCCCTCCACTGGCTTTACCTCGCTGGATGAGGCTCGGCTGTGGGTAGACCGGTTCGTTCGCTGGTACAACACCGAGCACCGGCACAGCAAACTGCGCTTCGTGACGCCGGAGCAGCGCCATACTGGCGAGGATGCGGTGCTGCTGGAGCGGCGCAAGCAGGTGCTGGAACATGCCAAACAGAATATGCCTTCACGCTGGGGCACACGGGCCGTCAGGAACTGCAAGCCTGTTGGTCCGACGACACTGAACCCGGAAAAAGAGTTGCCAATGAAGCAAGCGGCTTAGCATGTAAACAGTGACAACTATCTTGAAAAACACCGACCCGGAAAAAATATTCTTTGAGCACAGCTCCCCTTCGAAAAAATCCGAGAAAGAGATTCGGGATTTTTTCATCTCTCCCATTCATTTTGGTGCCAGTTTTAATGGTGCCATCATTGCCAGGAAGAAAGCGGAGTTACGGTTACATGATTATGGAAAATACAGTCTTGAAATGGCCAGGAAGCTCGCCGATGAGCAGCTTGAGGCTCAAAAAAAGCAGCAGGATGTTATTGGGAAGATAAAACTTCACATAGAGGATTTGATGGGTAGTGCTCCACCACGGAGAGAGAGTGTTGCAGAAAGGCTGGGGGTTTCTTCCAGGACGTTAGACCGCCGACTCTCTGAAGCGGGGGTAACGTGGCAGCAGTTGGTGGACTCGATTCGAAGCCAGCTTGCCCATGAATATCTGGCCCAAGCTCATTACAAGATCAAGGATGTGGCATCCATGCTGGGCTTTGCTGATGTTAGGGCTTTTCAGCGGCGCTTTCGGCATTGGACAGGCGTATCCCCCTCACAATACAAAAAATCATTAAACCAGCCTGGTGGATCTGCCTCTGAATAGCGTTTCGCCAGCACAATTCAGCTTGCTACAAGGAGAGAGAAATGAAGCCAGTCAACCCGATGGATCTGGTTTTTTTATTGCTTGAGCGACGTAATCAGCCCATGCATGTTGGCGGCCTTTTTCTCGTTAAGCCCCCGGAAGATGCTGGCCCCTCATTCGTTCAAGATCTTGTTGGTCATGTTATGGGGTATAAGGTTCCAACTCCGCCATTCAATCAGCGATTAGTCACGCGTGGTGGTTTCCAATTCTGGGCAGAGGATGAGGACTTTGACCTCGAGTCGCATGTTTATCACCTGGCATTGCCGAAACCTGGCCGAATTCGTGAACTGCTGGCATTGATTTCAAAATTGCATAGTGCATTGCTTGATCGCCATAAGCCGCTTTGGGAGGTGTATGTCATTGAGGGAGTCGAAGGAGGACGCGTTGCCGTTTATAGCAAGATTCATCATGCCCTGGTGGATGGCGTGTCAGCCATGCGACTTCTTGAGCGGGGAACTACCGCTGACCCTGATGAGACAATCATCCCTGTTTGGGCCTTGCCGAAAAAACAGAGAAGCAAGCAGGATCAGGATGAATTGGCGCTGGATCCGGTTCGTCAGCTTATTCAACAGGCTCAAGGCGCCAAAAAAATGGCAACTTCAGCGGGCAAGGTTGTTTCAGAGGTAGCCAATTCGATCCGTCGACGCAATAAAGACAAGGATTATGTGTCCATCTTTCAGGCGCCCCGCACTATCTTCAATCAGCGTATATCTGGCAGTCGTCGTTTCGCCGCGCAGTCATGGTCGATGGATCGTATCCGCGCAGTGGGAAAGCGTCATGGAGCAACATTGAATGATATTGTGCTTTCCATGTGTAGTGCCGCACTGCGCCGATATCTCATGGATATAGATGCCTTGCCCGAAAAACCCCTGGTGACCATGGTGCCCATGTCGTTACGCAAGGACGACTCTGAGGGGGGCAATCAGGTCGCAGTCATTCTGGCAGATCTCGGCACCCATCTTGAGAGCCCCCTGGATCGGTTGAAATCGATTCAGGGGTCTGTGAATAACAGTAAAGAGCGGTTTTCCAGGATGAATCAGGCTGAGAGCATGGCCTATACCTCAGCAATAATGACAGCCCATGGGACGAATATGGCCTTGGGCATTAATCCTGCCTGGCAGGCGTTCAATTTGGTCGTTTCCAATGTGCCTGGAGCTGATAAGCCTCGTTATTGGAACGGGGCCGTCATTGAGGGTATCTATCCGGTCTCGATTGTCATGGACGGTGTGGCGTTGAATATCACGCTAACCAGCTATGCGGGGAATCTGGAATTTGGTCTCATCGGTTGTCAGCGGACAGTGCCGCATTTGCAAAGATTTCTGCAGTATCTGGAGGAGGGGCTGGCTGAGCTTGAGTAATGCGGCGCCTCAGAGACTGAGGCGCCGGTGTTTTTTACTGCGCCAGATAGCCCTGGTTCTGGCCCTGGCTTAGATCAATGGAGCGCCCGTCACTCAGCATGAGTGTGGCCGGTCCGTCGCTGATGATGTCATATTCGAATCCCTGCTCCAGGCAAGTGGCTAAGACATCAATGGTCCCCTGATGAAGGTTTTCCAGCGTTCCGGTCAGGCTGGCATTGACGGGCTCTTCTCCCGTCAGCGTCAATGTCCGATGGCTGCCGACCCAGGGCAACACTTCCGTGCCGCCTTCGAGCACCTTTTTCTCCACGGCGTACTGTTCGGCACCGCAGGCCTGGGTGGTGAGGTCGACTTTTACAGCCTCCTGGCTTCGTCCGGCTAACCCGGACAGCCAGTATGCGCGATTATGATCAATATCATATTCGGGATAGGCATTTTCCGGTTCGTAGCGGAAGGTCACTCTCGACGGGTTTTCTTGTTGGGTGCGGTCCGTGATGTAACGGGCTTCCTTGCTCCATTTGTCGATCAGGATATACGTCAGGTGCTCTGCCACCGGATGCAGATAAAACTGATAGGGCATCTCTCCCTTCAATAACTGTTCTTCCAGCCCCAGAGCCGTCGTCACATGGACAATTTCGTCGGCTCCGCTATACACATGGGCAAAGGGGATGTGTTGCAGATTGCTCACATAATCATAGACATTGTCCACCGCGCCGATGCTGGAGACTTCCTGAATTTCATGAATCGGCGATAGCGCCAGGGATAACTGATCTTCAAGATTGACCAGATCCCCAACGACGGGAATATTATTGATGAGGCTGTCGAGTAAACTGCCTGCCACAGGGATCTGGCCGTCATTGATCAGTTCATGGGTCAGCGGCAGGTTCAGCAGGCTGCCGGTAAAGCCCACCCAGTTGACGCCGGCGGCGTAATCCTGCGGGTAGAGTGCCGCCAACCTCATGGCACCATAGCCTCCCATGGAGTACCCACTAATGATGCGTTTTGCGGAGTCAATCGGGTAATGACGTTCTACATCCGCTTGTACATCACGAACATCTCTCTCTGAAATATCGGAAAAGAAACCCCGTGGCCCGCGTCCGAGGGGCGCAGCCAGGATGCGATTCTGACTGTCGGCGAACGCCATCTGGAAATGGCGCTGGTTAATCTGGCTGGCATGGTTCGCTTCACAGCCATGCAGGATCATTTGTAAACCAAAGGGACCATCGCCCTCAGGCACATAAAACCCATAGGGCTGATAGCGGCCGAGGTAATGGAAATATTGTTCACAGGGAATATTGGTGTCGCCGTGGCGTCCGGGAACTCCTCGTAGAGAGACCCCCTCGCCGGGGGGCAGGGTGTACTCGGAGGTATAGACCCGTTGCTGGAAGCCTTTCACGTCGGCAGGTGCCACCTGGGCCCGGTTCTCCAGATCGGCACGTTCCACCGTATGACCAAACTCCGAGATATCACCATTGGCGAGTACCCGGGCCTGGATGTCTTCCCAGAAATTTCCCCCATCCGGCAGGATCTGTTCCGGCAGTGCGCCTGCTCTGGCCAGTTCGTGTGGGCCTCGGAAGGCCACATTCATAACGGTGCCGTTGGCCTGGGCTACCACAGCCTGGATGCGCCAACTGGGGCTGCCGGGAGCCGGAATGCTCCCTGATAAGGTATTGCTTACCGGATCACCTTGCTCGAAACGATAGAGCTTGTCCCAGCCATCGCTGCGAATGCCAAGGCCGTCCCAGTCGCCACCGCCGGTGGCAGGATCGTTGTCCGTATCAATGGCCAGAACCGCCAGGGCATCGTCACTGCCATAAAGCGTATTCAGCTCGAAGCTGACATGAATCTGATCTCCGTCGAGCTGTAGTGTCAATTTGGCCAGGTCCGCGGTGTTTTCCAGGCCGGCCGGGTAGCGTTGATCCCCGGCAGTGGGGGAAAGCAGACCCGGTGTCGTGGCGATTGGACTACCAATTCCACCAGCCCGGGTCAGGAGATTGAGCAGGTCGATGCCGTTTGTAGGGGAAATCCCCACCAGCCCTCCATCGGCGCCATAATCATCATAGATGTAGTCTCGATAGATCAGGGCGCCATCACAAAGCTCCACGGTACCCGCCACCCAGCTGTCACGGTCGCAGGAAATGCCGGTGATCGGCGGGGTCGGCTCGGGGGGTTCCGTAGTGGGAGGCGGGGCCGGATTATTGTTCGGGGCAGGCGCCGGGGACGAACTGCCACCGCCACCGCACGCAGCAATCAGGGCCACGGTGGAAAGAAATGACAATCCTTTCAGGTAACGCATCATTATTATCCTTTTGATGGTGATCATGAGCAGGCCTGGACGGGAAGGATCAGCTCACGTCACGGCCCTCAATAAATTTGTACATGAATCAGGAAGTGAATCGGGGTGGAAGAATGCGGAAAATTGTAACCATGCGGTTAATGCCTTTGATCGTCGATTGCCGTGCCGTCACTCACACCAGCACCCGGTACGACCAGCGTTCTCGCTTTGTGATTCATCACCAACCTTGCCGGGGGCGTCAGGGTTTACGCGACAGCGAGATGTCCCGATAACGACTGGGCGTTTGCCCGGTCTGTTTCTTGAACCAGCGAATGAATGACTGGCTTTCGGTATAACCCAGGGCCATGGCAATGTTTTCGATGGTTCGGTCACTGGTGGAAAGGTATTCGATGGCCAGGGTGAGCATGACTTGCTCATGGAGAGCGCGATAATTGATATTTTCCCTGGAAAGCTGCCGGTGAAGATGACGACTGCTGATGCCCAATGCGCTGGCGAGATTCTCCTTGGACGCCTGCCTGGACAGGATCTGTTCCCGGGTTATCTTGTAGGCACGATAGTAGAACCCCTTCACGGTGCGGGATGCTTCCAGTGATTGGGCATGCTGCTCCAGCGAATGCATCAAGCCCGGGTCCGCACTATTGAAAGGCTGGGACAGGGTTTCAAGAGGCATGACCAGCCCATTGTGTTTCTGGTTGTACCGAACACGGCAACCAAAATAAGCCTCCACTTCCTTTCTTGCCGCCATCGTTTGTGGCGCCGAGTGGGTGAATCGCACTTCGGTGAGCCAGGGGCATTGGGGATCCTTGAGCAGGCTGCGGGTAGTACTGAATGCTGCAAGGATGAATTCTGACGCATGGCGTTCGAAGGTGGGATTCAGGGTATAAGCGGACCATGACCAGACGCAGCGTCCCGGTTCTTTCTGCAGCCCGGTTTTGCCAAAGCCGCTGAGCAGATGCTCGTAGCGGATGCAGAGAAGGATGAAATCCTGCAGATTCTGGCAAGCCTGACGAATATAACCCAGCACACCAAATCCCTCGGGCCTGACCCGTTGGGCAAGATGGAATCCGAATAACTCATCCCCGGTTTCGTTCAGGCAATGACTAAGCAGGTTTTCCAGCAGCAGCGCCTGCACTTCTTGCTGGTTATCCAGCCATAGACTGCTGGTATAGCCCTCCCGTTCGAGAAGGGTGTCCAGGTCCAGACCCATGTCGGGCAAGCTGAGAGACAGATGTCGGAGCAGGCCGGCCTGAACGGGAAGTAGCGAGAAGACGGGGTTATTGTCTGCCATGAGGGTCAGGGAGGAATGCCGTTTATTCGTTCTTGTTAATCCGTGGCGATACACACGGTTGCATGAAATATAGACAGTTAGCGCAGGGATTACAGGGGCCTGATCGGCCCCCGAATAAACATTTCAGGCCAAAACTGCTGTCATTAACAAAAATGAAACGCGTTTAATGACTATTTTTGCGCATCACCACCACCGTTTCCTGAATGGCCACTAGGACCAGAATCAGGGTGGTAGCTACCGCGACGGCGACGGGTGGTACATGGAAGGCAGCAACGCAGAGCATAGCCAGAAGTGCCAGTCCAATATAATGGGAAAGCGGCTGGCCGTTGAACACCAATCGCTTGAACAGAATGTTGGCGATAAGGTAGAGGGCGGTGCCTCCGATCATGGCGACCATGGTGCCGATACCGGTATGCCCAAGGGGATGGGCGAGAACAAACTCGTCTGCAGCGGCCACCAGCACGATGGCAATAATCAACAATAGATGCACATAGGTGTAGACCACGCGGGCAAGGTGTCCACGGTTATCACTGCTGGCGATAACCTCGCTGGCTTTTTCTGCGCTGAGACTGAAGTAGATCCACCACATGGCCACGGTGGCCACAAAGGCGCTGATAAACGCCGTGAAGGTTGCCAGGTCCCAGTGCGCGCCCGAAAAGGTATTGCCCGTCACCAGCAGGGATTCACCCAGGGCAATGATCAGCAAGAGTCCGCAGCGTTCTGCCATGTGCGGGCCGGAGATATCCCACTCCTTTGTGTCAGAGCGGCCGAGTCCGGGGACCGCGAAGGACAGGGAGGCGGAGGCATACTCGATAAGCAGGGCCAGGCTCCAGAGGACGGTTCGGGTTGTGCCTTCCTGAAGCGCGCCGGTTATCCAGAGAACGCCCGAGACAGCAAACCAGATGGTCATGCGGATAAAGCCGCGATGCAGTTCCGGTCGGTGCTGTCGGCTGCAAAGGCAAATAAAAACGGTACGCCCGATTTGCATGGCGACGTAGCAAAGTGCAAACAACAGGCCGTGTTTTCCAAAGGCATCGGGAATGGCAATGGACAGGCCCATCCCCAGCAGCATCAACACAAAGAGCATCAGTCGAACGGCAACGGTCTCCGGGTCCAGCCAGTTGGTGACCCAGGTGGTGAAGACCCACACCCACCAGACGGCCAATATCACCAGCAAACCCTGGTAGACCCCGTAAGGGGTGAAATGGGCAATCAGCAGGTGAGCACTTTGTGTAATTGCGTAGACGAAGACCAGATCAAAGAACAGCTCGGAGAAAGAGACCTTGTGTTCTGAATGATCGCCCTTGGGGCGAAAGAGCCCATGTGTCGGGGAGTGCATGGCTGCTCCTGTTGGATGCTTGATATGGCAGGGATGGCCCCGCCAGGCGGGGCCGGATGGATCACTTCCCTTCAGTCAGGGTGCTGTAGCTGGTAATCAGATTACGGTAATCCGGAATGTGCTTGGAGAAAAGCGCACCCAGGCCTTCGATGTCGTTGCGCCAGTCACGATGCAGTTCGCAGGCGGTACCGAACCAGGTCATCAGCTGGGCGCCGGCAGAGGTCATGCGATCCCAGGCCGCGTCACGGGTCATGGCATTGAAGGTACCGGAAGCGTCAGTGACGATGAAGACCTCGAAATCTTCCTCCAGGGCGGACAGTGCCGGGAAGGCCACGCATACCTCGGTGACCACACCGGCGATGATCAGCTGTTTCTTGCCAGTGGCTTTCACTGCCTTGACGAAGTCTTCGTTATCCCAGGCGTTGATCTGGCCCGGGCGCGCGATGTAAGGCGCATCCGGGAAGATTTCTTTCAGCTCGGGGACCAGCGGACCATTGGGGCCAGTCTCAAAGCTGGTGGTGAGAATGGTCGGCAGGTTGAAGTACTTGGCCAGATCGGCCAGGGCCAACACGTTGTTCTTGAACTTGTCCGGATCAATGTCGCGAACCAGAGACAGCAGGCCGGCCTGATGGTCGACCAGCAGCACTGCCGCATTGTCCTTGTCGAGGCGATTGTATTGCTTACCCATAGTCATTCTCCTGGTAGTAATGGGTAGCGATTTCGCTACCCGTGATTGAAATCGTTACGATGACATCTTTCCGAAATCACCCTGTTGGAAATCCCGGATCGCCTGGCGAATTTCCTCCTTGGTGTTCATGACAAAAGGGCCATAGCCTTCAATGGGTTCGTTCAGTGGCTCGCCGGCGATCAGCAAAAGCTGGCTATCGGCCTCCGCCTGAATTTGCACCTGGTCACCCTGTGCACTGAGCACAACCATCTGGCCGACGGCGGCACGAGCGTGTTCATTGATCAGACAGCACCCGTTTCTGGCGATCACAGCCGTATTCCAGCCATCGGGTACCTCAAGGATCACATTGGCATGAGCCTGCACGGTGACATCCCAGACCAGCATGGGAGAGAAGGTCCTGGCTGGGCCCTTGTGCCCTTGATAGTCACCGGCAATGACCCGAATTTCGCCCTTGCCGTCGTCCAGGGGCGCCACGGGAATCTGTTCACCGGTAATCCCCTGATACGAAGGCGGTGTCATCTTGTCGGCGGCGGGCAGATTGACCCACAGCTGAATCATTTCCAGGTGTCCGCCCTGGTAGGTGAATGCCGGAGAATGAAACTCCTCATGGAGAATGCCGGCACCGGCAGTCATCCACTGCACATCCCCGGGCCCGATCACGCCACCCTCACCGGTGGAATCCCGGTGCGCCACTTCCCCCTGGTAGACAATCGTGACGGTTTCAAAGCCGCGATGGGGATGCTCACCCACACCGCGAGGCTTGGTCGCTGGGGGGAAGCGGGCAGGCCCGGCATAGTCCAGTAACAGAAATGGGCTCAGTTGCTTGCCGTGACTTTCATAGGAAAACAGGGAGCGAACCGGAAAACCGTCACCGACCCAGTGGGGTTGAGGCGCGGAGTAAACACCCAGAATTTTTTTCATCGACGCTCTCCTTATCAATCTGCTATGAATAATAGGGATGGAACAGAAGTGCTGATAGGTGGCAAAATCGTGATGCAGCGTTGCATTTTTGGAACGATAAATGGAAGACCTTAACGACCTGTATTACTTCGCCAAGGTGGTGGAATACGGCGGTTTTGCCCCGGCGGGGCGGGCCATTGGTGTCCCCAAGTCCAAGCTCAGCCGGCGGGTGGCCGCCCTGGAAGAGCGTCTGGACGTTCGCTTGCTAAACAGATCGAGCCGTCAATTTTCAGTCACTGAAATTGGTGGGCAGTACTACGAGCACTGCAATGCCATGCTGATCGAAGCTGAATCGGCCCAGGAAGCCATTGATGCCGTCCGGGCGGAGCCCCGTGGCGTGATTCGGTTAACCTGTCCGATAACGCTGTTGCATGTCCATATCGGGCCTTTTCTGGCCGACTTTCTGCGGAAATACCCCCATATCACTATCCATCTGGAGGCCACCAACCGTCGGGTGGACCTGATCAATGAAGGAGTGGACGTGGCCATTCGGGTGCGCCCACCCCCGTTGCAGGACAGCGATCTGCGACTGCGGGTGTTATCCGACAGGGGGTTGGCCCTGGTTGCCAGCCCGGAGCTGGTAGCGCAATTCGGTATGCCGTGTCATCCAAGAGAACTGGAGCTTTGGCCCAGCCTGGGGCTGGGTTCGCCGCGGCCGGATTTTCGCTGGGAGTTACGGGGCGAGGATGGCAGCCAGATCAGTGTTTTTCACCAGCCCCGTTTTGTGACCACGGACATGATCGCCCTGCGCCGTGCCGCCATGGCGGGAGTCGGGGTGGTGCAGCTGCCCATACTGACGGTGCAAAGACAACTGGAGCGCGGTGAGCTGGTGCGGGTTCTGCCCCACTGGGCGTTACATCGGGATATCATCCATGTGGTGTTCCCGTCACGGCGGGGTGTCCTCCCCGCGGTGAGAACCCTGATTGACAGTCTTGTGGAATTCTATGAGTCCTTTGATGAGGAATGATTCAGGCTCACGTCTGTGATGTCCGTTTAATGACCGGCTTGTTTGTCGAAAAAGAAAAGCCCCGGTAAAAAATTCTTGAAACGTGACGCCATTCAGGCGCAACCCGGTATGTATGAACTGCTTGCCTGTTGAATGGTTGAAAATCCTCATTGTGCTATACCGCGATGCCGAGGCAAGGTAATCACCCGATCATGCATGAATACAATGCTTTTCAGGGACCGGGTGATACAAAGAGAGTTTGCTGCCCAGCGTGTCGAAAAGCCTTTATTCTCACCATGCACCAACAATAATCCGGAGGGACATTATGTCCCGCATCGCCGTTTTTGCCGACGTTCAAAATATTTACTACACCACTCGCCAGGCTTTTGGGCGACAGTTCAATTATCGCGCATTGTGGGAACAGCTCTGTAATCAGGGAGAGGTTGTCAGCGCCATGGCCTATGCCACCCATCGTGGCGATGACGGGCAGACCAAATTCCAGGATGCACTCAAACACATCGGCTTTACCGTAAAGCTCAAGCCCTATATCCAGCGTAGTGATGGTTCCAGCAAAGGGGACTGGGATGTGGGGATTACCGTGGATGTGATGACCCTGGCGCCGCAGGTGGATACCGTGGTGTTGCTATCCGGTGATGGCGATTTTGATGTGCTGCTGGAGCGGATCAACGTTGATCCTGGCGTTCGAACGGAGGTCTATGGGGTTGCGTCACTGACAGCGCGTTCCCTTATTGATAGCGCCTCGGAGTATCACCCGATTGGGGATGATCTTCTGTTGTAGCAATTGGGCCGATCGTCGGGCTGGGCGTAAGGAGTCTTACGTATCGAGGAAGAGCCGTTGGAGCTTTGCTCGCAAAGCGAAGGGGTGTTGCTGTTCTTCAAGCGCTTCGCTTTGCGAGCAAAGCTCCAACGGTGTTTTGATAGCTTGCCTACCATACCCCCGTTTTAGCGTGCGGCGTCCAGGGCCTGGCTGATGTCTGCCAGGATATCGTCAATGTGCTCGATACCGATGGACAGGCGCACCATCTCGCGGCTGACGCCGGCGTTGGCCAGTTCCTTGTCATCCAGCTGCCGGTGAGTGGTGGAGGCCGGGTGGCACGCCAGGGAGCGGGCATCGCCAATGTTCACCAGGCGCAGGATCAGTTGCAGGGCGTCGATGAATCGCGCCCCGGCTTCCTGGCCGCCCTCGATCCCGAAGCTGAGAATGCCGGACGCGCGGCCGTTCATATATTTCTGTGCCAGCGCATTGTCCGGGCTTTCCGGCAGGCCGGCGTAGTTCACCCAGTTGACCTGGGGGTGGTCACGCAGGAACTCGGCCACCTTCTGGGCGTTTTCACAGTGGCGGTCCATGCGCAGCGGCAGGGTTTCAATGCCCTGCAGGATCAGGAAGGTATTCATGGGGCTCAGGGCCGCACCGGTGTTGCGTAATGGTGCCACTCGGGCACGGCCGATGAAGGCGGCTTCACCGAGGGCTTCGGTATAGACCACGCCGTGGTAGGACGGATCCGGCTCATTCAATACCCGGAAACGCGCCTTGTGTTCAGTCCAGGGGAATTTCCCGGAATCCACAATTACCCCGGCCACGGAGTTGCCGTGCCCGCCCATGTATTTGGTCAGCGAGTGGACCACGATATCCGCACCGTGTTCGATGGGCCGCCACAGATAGGGCGTGGCCACGGTATTGTCGACGATCAGCGGCACACCGGCCTTATGGGCCGCCTCGGCCAGGCGGGCGATGTCGACGATGTTGCCGGCCGGGTTACCCACGGACTCACAGAAGACGGCCTTGGTGTTGTCATCAATGGCGGCAGCCAGGGCATCAAAATCATCGTGGCTGACAAAGCGGGCTTCAATACCCCGACGCGGCAGGCTGTGGGCAAAGAAGTTGTAGGTGCCACCATAGAGTTTGCTGGTGGTGACGATGTTGTCGCCCACTTCGGTGATGGTTTCCAGCGCATATTCGATGGCTGCCATGCCGGAGGCCACTGCCAGCGCGCCCACGCCGCCTTCCATGGCCGCGACCCGTTCCTCCAGCACCGCATTGGTGGGGTTCATGATGCGGGTGTAAATATTCCCGGGTACCTTCAGATCAAACAGATCCGCCCCATGCTGGGTATTGTCGAAGGCATAGGACGTGGTCTGGTAGATCGGTGTCACCACTGCCTTGGTGGTGGGATCCACCTGAAAGCCGGCACGCACGGCAAGGGTTTCCATCTTCATGAGCAGTCCTTGTGTTGTTGTGTGAGTGAGTCAGTGTCAGAGCGTATCAAACTGTGGAATGGTTATCCGGCGTTATGCCCGGCTTACGGACAGCAGCTGTAAACGCAAAAAATGGCCCTGGTGCGGCCAGCGTATCTCGTCACCTACCTTCAGGCCTAAAAGGGCCGCACCGGCAGGGGTCAGAATGGAAATGGCGTCGCTGACGGTCTGTGTTTCGTGGGGCAGGGTCAGCACTCTTTCGTGCTCCCTGCCGGTGGCAACATTGCGAAACCGCAGGCGGCTGCCGAGGGTAACCACGTCCTCTGGCATGGCGCTCGCCTCCACAATATTGGCCCGGGCCAGTTCGTCGTAAAGGTAATCGATCTGGTCCGAATCGCCCTTGAAGTTATCCAGCACGGCAAACAGGCGGTCACGGTCTGTGGTACTGACGGTAATAGGGGGTAGTGTGTTCATGGTGTTCTCCTGACGGTGTTAACAGTGGTTTTGCCGGGTCGCCGAACCCCGGTGTGTCATCGGGTGTTCGGCGTCAGGAGAGAAAGGCAGGGGTGCTCGCAACCTGCGCGAAAGCGCTGGCAGTGGAATAAGGCATGAAGCCGTCAGTGACAGCAGTAGTAGGGCGAACGAGATTCATGGAGTGAGATTAGCAGAGCCGGTTATTTTGTCCAGCGTGCTGTGAACCAGCGCGTCGGGAGGACAGGGTAGGGCGCTGACGGCCATGCCAAATAACCAAACGCAACGAATCTCATAATGCTGTTTTGCCATGAATATGGATGATTTGGCTATTGGCAGTTGATCGTCACGGCACCAGTATCGACCGTGGCCCATAACAATAAGGAGATCGGGATGGCGCGAAAATTATCCATTATGGATTCCGGCTGGCTGATGATGGAAACCCGGGAAACCCCCATGCATGTGGGCGGGTTGGCCCTGTTTGCGATACCGGAGGATGCCCCCAGCGACTACATGGAAAGCGTTTACCGCTTCATGGTGGAAGTGGATGGGGTGTGCCGGCCCTTCAGCCAGAAGATCCAGTCACGGCTGCCCGGTCGACTGGATGCGGCCTGGGTGGAGGACAAGAATTTTGATATTGATTACCACGTACGCCACTCCGCTTTGCCGCGCCCTGGCCGGGTGCGGGAGTTGCTGGCGCTGGTATCCCGGCTGCATGCCCAGCGGCTGGACCCCAGCCGGCCCCTGTGGGAGAGCTATCTGATCGAGGGGCTGGAAGGCAACCGCTTCGCCCTTTACACCAAGATGCACCATTCCATGGTGGACGGCATGGCCGGCATGCACCTGATGCAGTCGCGGATGGCCAGCAGCGCCGACGAAAATCTGCCGGCGCCCTGGTCCGGGGAATGGGACAAGCGCAAGAAACCCCGCAAGAAAAGCGTGGCAGTGGCTGCCAAGGCCGGGGTGCTGGATGGGGCGGGCAGTGTGCGCCGGGGTGCCGGGCAACTGGTGGATCTGTTGCGTCTGCCCAAAGACAGTAATGTGAAAACCATCTACCGGGCCCCCAAGACGGTGCTCAATCGTCGCGTTACCGGTGCCCGCCGGTTCGCCGCCCAGTCCTGGTCTCTGCCGCGCATCAAGGCCGCGGCAAAAAAACACAACGGCACCGTCAACGATATTTTTCTGGCCATGTGTGGTGGCGCCATGCGCCGTTACCTGGAAACGCTGGATGCCTTGCCCGCCGAGCCGCTGGTGGCCCAGGTGCCGGTGTCCCTGCGCAGCGCGGACCAGGCCGAAGGCGGTGGCAATGCCATCACCACGGTACAGGTAAGTCTGGCCACCCACATTGCCAGCCCGCTGGGCCGCCTGGTCGCCATTCAGGAATCCATGCAGGCGGTGAAGACCCGGCTGGGTGAGATGCAGAAGTCGGATATCGACGCCTATACAGTGATGACCAACATGCCTCTCTCCCTGGGACAGGTGACGGGCCTGTCGGGCCGGGTCAGCCCCATGTTCAACCTGGTGATCTCCAACGTGCCGGGGCCAAAAGACACCTTGTACTTCAATGGCGCAGAGTTGCTGGCCTCCTACCCGGTATCCCTGGTGCTGCACGGGTATGCGCTGAATATCACCGTGGTCAGCTACAAGGACAGTCTGGAGTTCGGGGTGATCGGCTGCCGTGACACCCTGCCGCATATCCAGCGCTTCCTGGATTATTTCGAGGCCTCGTTGGCCGAGCTGGAATAGCGCCTTGGGCGGTACGGGTCGGCGGTGGTATCTTGCGGGTTCGCTGGCAGGATTATATTCGGAGACACCGTGCATCACGACGACATCGCCCAGGCCGTGCGGCAACTGGCAGAGCAGCTGATCCAGCAATCGATCATGGTCGTTACGGCGGAATCCTGCACCGGGGGCGGCATTGCCCAGGCGTTGACCGCCCTTGCCGGGTCTTCCCGCTGGTTCGAGCGGGGTTTCGTGACCTATTCCAATGAGGCCAAGCAGGAGATGCTCGGGGTGCAGAGCGCCACCCTGGAGCGCACCGGCGCGGTCAGTGAAGACACCGCACTGGAGATGGCGCTGGGTGCGGTACGGCATTCCCGTGGACAGGTAAGCATGGCCGTCACCGGCATCGCCGGGCCGGAGGGCGGCTCTCCTGACAAGCCCGTGGGGACGGTATGGATTGCCTGGGGGCACCGCAATGGACAGGCCGAGGCGCAGTGTTTTCATTTTTCCGGTGACCGGGATGCCGTCCGTCAGCAGACGATTGTGGAAGCCATTCGGGGCTTGAATGCGCGCCTGAAGTCGCCACAATCGTCATCATTCACCGGGCCTTGAGCGCCGGGTGACACCTTTCACGCCTCCCTTGCCGGGCATCGACGATGCTTCAGACAAGGCCATGGGCATGGAAAATCAACGATTTACCGCACTGATGATGGCAACAACGCATCAGCCTGCAAGCGGTCCCGGTTGCCGGGGTTGCAATGAGCCGCAATAGCTGTTCATAATACTGTCCATATTGTCAGTGCTGGCTAAAAGGCCAGATACGGCAAGGCACAATACGGTCGCCGTCAATGAATGACGCACCAGTTAACGGAGAGGGGTCACATGAGCGATAAAGGTAAGGCGCTGTCTGCGGCGCTGTCACAGATCGAGCGTCAATTCGGCAAGGGTTCCGTCATGCGCATGGGCGATCGCAAGCGCGAGCGCATGCCGTCCATTTCCACCGGCTCTCTGGGACTGGACATCGCTCTGGGAATTGGCGGTCTGCCGAAAGGGCGTATCGTGGAAATCTACGGGCCGGAATCCTCCGGTAAAACCACCCTGACCCTCAGCGTGATTGCCCAGGCGCAGAAAAAAGGCGCTACCTGTGCCTTCGTGGATGCGGAGCACGCGCTGGACCCGGACTACGCGGAGAAACTGGGTGTCAACGTGGATGACCTTATCGTGTCCCAGCCCGACACCGGCGAGCAGGCGCTGGAAATTACCGACATGCTGGTACGTTCCGGCGCCGTGGACGTGGTGATCGTGGATTCCGTGGCGGCGCTGGTGCCCAAGGCGGAAATCGAAGGCGAAATGGGCGACGCCCACGTGGGCCTGCAGGCCCGCCTGATGAGCCAGGCCCTTCGCAAGATCACCGGTAACGTGAAAAATGCCAACACCCTGGTGGTGTTCATCAACCAGATCCGCATGAAGATCGGTGTGATGTTCGGTAACCCGGAAACCACCACCGGCGGTAACGCCCTCAAGTTCTACTCCTCCGTGCGTCTGGACATTCGTCGCATCGGGGCAGTGAAACAGGGTGATGAAGTCACCGGTAACGAAACCCGGGTCAAGGTGGTGAAGAACAAGGTATCGCCGCCGTTCCGTCAGGCCGAATTCCAGATTCTCTACGGCCAGGGGATCAACCAGCTGGGTGAAGTGCTGGACCTGGGCGTACAGCAGGGCCTGGTAGACAAGTCCGGTGCCTGGTACGCCTACAAGGGCGACAAGATCGGTCAGGGCAAACAGAATGCCTGTGACTTCCTGCGGGAGAATCCGGCCATTGCCGAGGAAATCGAGCAGGAAATCCGTGCGCGCTTGCTGCCGGATCCCACGGAGGCGCCGGCTGCCAAGGAAGAGGAAGCTGAAGTCGGTAATGAGTGAACCGCTCACGGAATCCGAATTGCGCCAGCGGGCCGTGGGCCTGCTGGCGCGTCGGGATCACGCCCGCCGCGAGCTGGAGACCAAGCTGCGTCAAAAGGTGGGTGAGCATCCGGCGCTGAACACAGTGATGGCCTGGTGTGAAGAACATGGCTTTATCGACGACCGGCGCTTTGCCGGTTTTTTTGTGCGTTCCAGGATCGAGCGGGGGCAGGGCGCCCTGCGAATCCGTCAGGAGCTGCAACTCAAGGGCGTGGACAATGAACTGATCGCCCAGGCTCTGGAGGCGGCAGAGGTGGACTGGTTTGCCCTGGCCCGGGAGGTGCGGGCCCGGCGCTTTCGTCAGTACCCGGGCAAGGACCAGAAAGAGAAAGCCCGCCAGCTGCGTTTCCTGCAACAGCGGGGTTTCGACGCCGAACAGAGTTTTGCTGCACTGGAGTGTTCACCGGAGGATGAGCTGTAGTACGTCCTTCACTTCGTGTTCCCCATCACTGCATTCCTTACTTCGTTGGAGCCTTGCTCGCAAGGCGAAGGGGAGAATGAATCCCGGTGCCTGCTGAAGTCTTCGCTTTGCGAGCAAAGCTCCAACGGGGCGGGTTTGTGTCGAGGGAGCGGATCCCTCGGTAATTTGCCGCTTGGTTTGAATTCAGTTCAAGGCGTATCCTTCGCTTTTGCGTCTTGTGTGAGAACTCCCATGGAATACCTGTCTGATCCCTGGCTGGCGGCGGCCATGCTGGGTGCCGGTGTATTGGCCGGGTTTATCAATACCCTGGCCGGGGGCGGTGGCTTGTTGATACTGCCGTTGCTGATGCTCAGTGGCATGAGTGCGGCATTGGCCAACGGCACCATGCGGGTGGGGGTGCTGATACAGAGCGTGGAGGCGGTGCGGCAGTTCAACAAGCGCGGCACCATGCCGTTCAAACCGCTGCCGGCCATTCTGGTGCCCTGTCTGCTGGGTACCCTGGTTGGCACGCTGGCAGCGTCCTATTTGCCGGAGAGCATCCTCAAACCGGTATTGCTGACTACCCTGGTGGTGGTGGCCCTGATCATGGTGTTCAAACCCAACCAGATGTCACCGGCTGAGAATGAAGTGCCACTGCAACCCAACGACTCTGTAGCCGGCTGGCTTGGCTTGTTCTTCTGTGGTGCCTATGGGGGCTTTGTGCAGGCAGGGGTAGGGTTTGTGTTGATTGCCGTTCTGGTGGGGCAGCTGCGTTATGACCTGCTGCGCGGCAACGCGCTCAAGCTGGCCATCACCGGCAGTTTCACCGTGCTGGCGTTGGGCATTTTTGTGGCCCGGGACCAGGTGGCCTGGCTGCCCGGCCTGCTGGTGGCAGCCGGCACCTTGCTGGGCGTGCGCCTGGGCGTAGGCTTCGCCCACCGGGTATCCCCGACAGTGCTCAAGCGGATTCTGCTGGTGATGGTGCTGGCGGTGTGCCTGGCGGCGGCGATCAAGGGGTGAGTTGAAAGTTCAAAGTTGAAAGTTGAAAAGCGCGGGCAGGGCTTCGTGGTGTTCCAGCCAAAGTAGCCGCGATTCCGGCTTGGTGAGGCATATTGCCATGATTGCGGCGCGGCTCAGGCGAACCCGGGTGGAACTGGACCAGATTCGCGCTTTTCAACTTTAAACTTTCAACTCGCTCCTGCTCTCAAACCCCATCGCAACCGGGCCTTGAGGGCGGTATACTCGGCGCTCTCTGACAGCCAGCCGATAATGTTTCTCCTATGAAGAGTGCTGAACTACGCCAGGCCTTCCTGGACTACTTCGCCAGCCAGGGGCACGCCAAGGTGCCGTCCTCGTCGCTGGTGCCCCATAACGACCCCACGCTGCTGTTCACCAACGCGGGGATGAACCAGTTCAAGGATGTCTTTCTGGGCCGTGAGTCCCGGGATTACACCCGTGCCACCAGTTCCCAGCGCTGTGTCCGCGCCGGGGGCAAGCACAACGATCTGGAGAACGTGGGTTACACGGCGCGGCATCACACCTTCTTCGAGATGCTGGGCAACTTCAGTTTCGGCGACTACTTCAAGCGCGAAGCCATCAAGTTCGCCTGGGAATTCCTCACCGGCACCCTGGGCCTGCCGGAAGACCGTCTTTGGGTCACCGTGCATGTGTCCGACGATGAGGCGGCGGATATCTGGCTGAAGGAAATGGGTGTCAGCGCCGAGCGTTTCTCGCGTCTGGACGAAGACAACTTCTGGCAGATGGGCGACACCGGCCCCTGCGGCCCCTGTTCGGAAATTTTCTATGACCACGGGGCGGATGTGCCCGGTGGCCCGCCGGGTTCCGAGAATGACGATCTGGATCGTTACATCGAAATCTGGAATCTGGTGTTCATGCAGTACGACCGTCAGGAAGACGGCGAGCTGAAACCCCTGCCCAAGCCCAGCGTGGATACCGGCATGGGCCTGGAGCGCATCGCCGCGGTGCTGCAGGGTGTGCATTCCAATTACGAGATCGATCTGTTCCAGGCCCTGCTGCAGGCGGCGGCAAAGGCCACTGGCTGCCAGGATATGGAAGAGAAATCCCTGCGGGTGATCGCTGACCATATCCGTTCGGCCAGCTTCCTGATCTGCGATGGGGTCATTCCGTCCAACGAAGGTCGTGGCTATGTGCTACGCCGCATCATCCGTCGTGCCCTGCGTCATGGCCACAAGCTGGGCCAGGACAAACCGTTTTTTTCCGCCCTGGTGGGCGCATTGGTCGAACAGATGGGCGAGGCCTACCCGGAGCTGGTCCGCGAACAGGCTCGTATCGAGAAGGCGCTGCTGGCGGAAGAAGAGCAGTTCGGTCGCACCCTGGCCGCCGGCATGAAGGTACTGGAAGCGGCTATCGGCGAGCTGGACGGCAAGGAACTGCCCGGCCAGGTGCTGTTTACCCTCTATGACACCCATGGCTTCCCGCCGGATCTCACCGCCGACGTGGCCCGCGAGCGTGACTTGACCGTGGACATGGACGGCTTTGAAAAAGCCATGGAAGCCCAGCGTGAGCGGGCCCGTGGTGCCGGCAGCTTTGCCAATGATTACAGCGACCGACTCAACATTGAGGCGGTGACCGCGTTTTCCGGCTACGAGAAACTGGCGGATGACGACGCGATCGTTGGCCTGTTCAAGGACGGCGAAGCAGTCGATGCCTTGCAGGCGGGTGAAGAAGGCATGGTGGTGCTGGCCAGCACGCCGTTTTATGCGGAGTCTGGCGGCCAGGTGGGCGACAGTGGTTTCCTGGTGCAGGGCGACAACCGTTTCGCGGTGTCCGATACCAAGAAGCGTCAGGCGGCCCATGTGCATCTGGGCAAGGTGGAAAGCGGCAGTCTGAAGGTGGGCGACAAAGTGTCTGCCTACGTGGATGTGGAGCGTCGTCGCGCCATCATGCGCAATCACTCTGCCACTCACCTGATGCACGCCGCTTTGCGTGAAGTATTGGGGGGGCATGTGCAGCAGAAGGGCTCCCTGGTGGCTGCTGACTATCTGCGTTTTGACTTTTCCCATGGCGAAGCCGTCAGTGACGCCCAGCGCGAACAGATCGAGATTCTGGTGAACCGCCAGATTCTGGGCAACACCCCGGTGACCACCGAATTGATGGATATTGATGCCGCCCGGGAAGCCGGTGCCATGGCCCTGTTCGGTGAGAAATATGATGATCAGGTGCGCGTGCTCAGCATGGGCAGCGACGGTTTCTCCAAGGAGCTGTGTGGCGGAACCCACGTGAGTCGTACCGGCGATATCGGCCTGTTCCGGATTACCCTGGAAGCGTCCGCCGCTGCCGGTGTGCGCCGTATCGAAGCGGTTACCGGTGAGCATGCCCTGAGCGTGATGCGTCAGCAGGAGCGGGCGCTCAGTGAGATCGCGGCCACGGTGAAAAGCACACCGGACAACGCCGCCGAGCGGGTGCGCAACCAGGCGCAGAAAGTGCGCGAGCTGGAAAAGGAAATCGAGCGTCTCAAGCAGAAGCTGGCCAGTGGCGCCGGCAGCGACCTCACCGATGAGGTGCAGGAAATCGCCGGTGTGAAGGTATTGGCGACCCAGCTGGACGGTGCCGATGGAAAGACCCTGCGGGTCACCATGGACAAGCTGAAAGACAAGCTGGGCTCGGCGATTATCCTGCTGTCTGCCGTGGATGGCGATAAAGTGGCTCTGGTGGCGGGTGTCACCAAGGATCTCACCGACCGGTTCAAGGCCGGTGATCTGCTCAAGCATGTGGCCGAGCAGGTGGACGGTCGCGGCGGTGGCCGCCCGGACATGGCCCAGGGCGGGGGCAACAATCCCGCCGCCTTGCCGGCGGCCCTGGAAAGCGTGAAAAACTGGGTGTCTGAGCAGGGGGCGTAAGCTGCGGTCAAGACCGCGACTCAGCCCTCAACATGAAATCCGGGCGCGTTTCTGCTAAGGTTACGCGCTCTTTTTTGCAGATAAA
>Ga0208835_100032_pt1 | contig 38743 bp, 31 predicted proteins | sample DeeseametaMP1374_FD_184190 | JGI IMG/M metagenome (GOLD analysis project Ga0208835, IMG submission 184190) | Marine microbial communities from the Deep Indian Ocean - MP1374 (SPAdes) | ecosystem: Environmental > Aquatic > Marine > Oceanic | place: South of Port of Lincoln, Great Australian Bight... | reverse complement strand
CATCCAGATTGATGGAGACCTGGATCTGGGTTTCCAGGGTGTTGCGCTCAACAGTGGCGCTGCGCTTGCTCATCTATATCTCCAGGGGTTACCCAGGGCAGTGGGCCGGTTATTATACGCACCCTGACAGAGCCTAACCAGCGGAGCAATTTCATGCCGATCAGTGCTGAATCCCACCCTTTATCGTCGGAACAGGCCGCCACCTTCGATCAGGTGCTGCGAGATGACCCGCAATACCGGGAAAAACTGGACGCGGCAGTGGCCGCCGGCGACAAACGCCTGTTTGCCGCCCATTTCAACGGCAAGCGGGTGGCGGTGGCGCTGGTAGAAGAAAATTGCCCCGAACTGGACTGGGTGGTGGTACACCCGGCCACCCGGGGCCGGGGAGTGGGCAAGGACTTCCTGCGACTGATCGGCCAGCAACTGGGGGCAATCCTGGCCCTGCCCCGCAAATGCGACCCAACACGCTGATCTGTGCCCCGCGCGGTAACAGTTATACCCGCGGCGCCTGCATGTCCGAGAGCGGCAGGCGAATATGCAGGGTAAAGCCCCGCCCAGGCCCCGGGCTTTCCGCCCATAGCTGGCCATCCACCTGCTCGATCATCACCCGGGCCATGGCCAGTGACAGACCGAAACCTTCCTCGTGGTGGCGCGAGCCCATCACGAAGAAGGGCTCAAGAATATGCTCAAGCTGCTCCGCCGTGGCGCCCTTGCCCTCATCCCGAATGCGAATCTCCGCATAACCGCCGGGCACATCCACTTCACTGGAAATGTCCACGCTGCCGCCTTCAGCACTGAAGCGCAAGGCGTTATCCAGGCCAATGGACAACACTTCCTGCAGCTCCCCTTCACTGGCGTTGACCCGCAGGTTCGGTGATACACGGTTACGCACGGCGATGCCGCTCTGCTCAATCCGCCCGGCTTGCTCACGCAAAATCCCATCCAGCACCCACATGGGCTGGCAGTTACCCACCGGTGGCGGCTGATTGCGGTCTGACAAATCGAAATAACGCAGCGAGGTGCTGACGATACCGGTCAGCCGCCGCTGGCCCTTGCGCACCATGGCCCAGACATCCACATCTTGGTCACCCTGTGAATCCTGGCCCAGGGAGTCAGCCGCGCCTATCCAGTTAATCGGAGTATTCAGCTCGTGACTGATGTACTGCAGGAACATGGATTTGTCCTGGTTCATCTGCTCGATATCTGCCAGATGCCGCTCCAGATTCTGTTGCGCTTCAAGGGCCAGCTGTTTGCGCTCAGTCTCCAGAAAGCGAATCCGGTCGCCCAGCGCCAGCGACAGCATGACCACCACCCACAGGGCGCCAAAATGCGGCAGATAAGGCACGAACACGCTATAGGGCATCAACCCAAGATTACCCAGGGCGAACAGGAAGATAGTCAGCAGAAACACCGACCAGGCCAGCACATAGAGCCGCGCAACTCGAAACCCTTGCCGCCAGACCATCCAGCCCAGCCAGCTGAACAGCACGATGGTCATCAGCGCAATGACCGTGGAAAGGTGATAAGTCCAGGGGGGCTCCATCAACCACTGCAGCAAAAAGGCACCACCAACCATCATCAGATAATGCTTTATCAGACGATCATAGCGGGGGAAACGCTGCGCCAGTTGCAGAAATTGGCGTGAATAAAGGGCCAGAGCCAATGTAATCACATAGGTGCTAAGCCAGAAGTATTCGTTGATCCTGGGCGTCTGCGGCCACAAGTATTGCAACCCAAAGCCGCTGACATTGATGTTGAAAAAAATTATCCCGCCCAGGAACATCACGAAGTGCAGATGCACATTATCGCGCAGGGACAGGTAGAGCAGCAGGTTGTAGACCAGCATGATCACCAGGGAGCCGTAAAACAGCCCCTGCATCAATTGCTCAAGGTATGTGAACTCCACCAGCCCCTTGGCACTATAGAGCGCTGGCATCATGTTGAGGGCGCCCTTGCCGCGCACCTTGAGATAATATTCCTTCACTCCGGGATCGTCGGTTTCCAGGCCAAACACAAAAGCCCGGTGCTTCATGGGCCGCTTGGCAAAATCCAGAGTGTCCCCCACTTCCAGAGCTCGGTAATTGCCATCCCCGTCAGGCGCATAAAGAGTCAGCTCATCAAGGATCGGATGGCGCTCCACCAGAAACCAGCTTCCGTCCACACCGGTGGCATCCACGGCAATGCGCAACCAGAAAGTGCTGCGAGTGAAACCGAAGTTCAGGGCACTGCTTTCGCTGTTGCGAAAACGGCTGGCAAACTGGTCACGCACCTGATCCAGAGTCCAGTCACCTTCCGGATCTTCCAGGATCTGCATGTATTCGCCCAGCAGCACTTTCTCCTTGGCATCAGCCAGTGCCACCGTCCTGCCCTGAGCGGCCGTCGTCAGGCCGCACCACACAAGCAGAAGCATCAACACTGAAAATTGGAACTTTTGCAAAGGTCCTTCCCCTAAACTCACACGATCAATGCTAAGTTATCAGTCAGTCATTTCCGACTGGTATAATCCGGGTCCATCGTCCAACACGCAAGGAGAGCTCCATGGGACGCTTGATAAAAATTTTGCTGATCACAATTTTTGCCATCATTCTGCTATTGGCTATTGCGGTTTTTGTGATCACACAGGTGATTGATCCCAACGAGTTCAAACCGGAAATTGAAAAACAGGCCAGGGAGCAGGCCAATCTGACTCTGGATATCCAGGGTGACCTGGCATGGCAATTCTGGCCATCGCTGGGCGTCAGCCTGGGCCGCACCGAGGCCCGTATCGCGGATGAAGAAGAGCTGTTTGCCGCGCTCAACGCGGCCAGCGTCAGCGTTGCAGTGCTTCCCCTGCTGTACGGTCAGGTCGAGATGGACGGCATCACGCTGGCAGGCCTGGATGTGAACCTGATCGATGGCCCGGATGGCGCCAACTGGGAGCAGATAGGCCCGCAAACTGCAGCGCCAGAAACGCCGGAAGAGGCAACTACCACCGCTGACGAGGAAGGCAGCAGCAGTCTGGATATTCCCCTGACCATTCCCAGCGTGGCCGTCACCGACGGCAAGGTGCGCTATCGCAATACCAGCGACGGCACCGACATCGTGGTAGAGCATTTCAACCTGAACGCCCAGGATGTCAATCTGGATGAAGCGTTCCCGCTGCAAATGTCACTGCGTTATCAGGACCAAAGCGACATGCGCGTGGACCTGAATCTGGATACCACTCTCACCACCGACCTGGATGCCAATCATTTCATCCTCGACCCGATGACCCTGGACGCCAACATCGCTGGCGCCACCACCATGCCAGTGGATGTGCACCTGGAACAGAAGCTCGACGTGAACCTCAACGAAGACACTGTCTCCATCAAGGACCTGCTGCTCACCGCCGCCGGCACCGAAACCCGCGGCAACATCGACATCGCCGCCCTCACTGGCGACATGCAGCTCAGCGGCAAACTGGCAACGGCTCCCTTTGACGCCAACAAAGTACTGGAAGCCATCGGCGAAGCCCCCATCGAGACCACCGACAGCAAGGCTCTCAGCAATATCGCCATGGAAACCACTCTGGCCGGCGAGCCCGGCAGCGTCATGGCCAACCCGCTGAAAATCACGCTAGACAGCAGCACCCTCAGCGGCAGCGCCGGCCTGGCCAGCCTGGAAAGTGGCAAGATCGTCTTTGACCTGGCGCTGGATCAGATCACTCTGGACGGCTATATGCCGCCGTCCTCGGATGAGCCGGCCACCGCTGCCGCTGGCGGCGGCAAGGATGGCGGCACGGCCAACCTGTCCACCGCAGAACTGATTCCGGTAGAGAGCCTCCGGCCGCTTGTCATGGATGGCAAGCTGCGCATCGGCAGCCTGAAGTACGACACCATCGACGCGAGCAACCTGAAATTTGCAGTCACTGCCAACAACGGCATCCTGCAGCTTACTGAAGCCCGTGGCGACACCCTCGGCGGCAGCTTCAGCGCCAAAGGGAAGCTGGATGCGTCCGGCAAGACTCCACGCATCACCGCCAGCAACACCGTGACCAGCATGCAGATTCAGCCACTGGTGCAACTGGCACTGGAAGACGATCTGGCCAAGGGCATTTTCGCCATGAACGGCAGCTACAGCGCCAGCGGCAATAGTGAAAAAGCACTGATGGATTCCGCAAAAGGCACTATCGACATGTCACTGGCCGATACCACCGTGCGCGGCCTCAACCTTTACCAGACACTGGTGGGCGGCGTGAACGATATGCTTGGCCAATTCCAGGGCCTGGCCACAGCCCTGATCCCCAGCCAGGAATCCGGCAAGCTACCCAGCGCCCTGTCCGAAGACACCAAGATCGTGGACTTGACCTCCAAGGCGCGCCTGGACAAGAACGTGGCCTACCTGGACAGCCTGAATGCGGTACTTAGCAAAGGGGAGATCACCGGTAACGGCTGGATGAATATCCTCAACCAGGATTTCGACCTGAAGATCGGCATGCAGTCCCCGGAACTGGGCACGTCCAAGTACCTGGAAGGCACTACCTGGCCGCTGCGCTGTGAAGGCAACCTGGGCGGCAGCCCCGCCAAATGGTGTGGCCCGGACAAATCCGGCTTCAAGGACATTGGCAAGCAAGTCGCCGCCAAAGCCGCTCAGCAAAAGATCAAGGACAAGCTGGGCATCGACGGCGAGGGCGACACCGCCGAAGAGGTCATCAAGGATGCCGCCAAGAAAAAAGCCAAGGAAGAAGTGGACAAGCAGCTCAAGGACGGCCTGAAAAAGTTGTTTAACTAACCCCTCGCGCGGCGCGCCTCACGCTACACGCCACGCCGGTTTCGTCACCGGCGCAGGGCGTGAAGCGTGTTGCATGCCAGCGTCTTCACAGGTACAACTCGCCGCATGCGCAGTCCTTCCCCGATCCCCCCCGCCACCGTCAGCGATGCCGTGCTCGCCTGGTACGACCAATACGGTCGCCAAAGCCTGCCCTGGCAGCACCCCCGCACGCCCTATCAGGTGTGGGTTTCGGAAATCATGCTGCAGCAGACCCAGGTCACCACCGTCATCCCCTACTTCCAGCGATTTATGGAGCGCTTTCCGGATGTACACAGCCTGGCCAGCGCCGCCCAGGATGAAGTGCTGCACCTGTGGACCGGCCTGGGCTACTACGCCCGCGCCCGCAACCTGCACAAGTGCGCGCAAACGCTGGTGGCGGAACATGCGGGTGACTTCCCGCATACCGTGGAGGAAGTCGCCGCCCTGTCCGGCATCGGTCGCTCCACCGCCGGCGCCATTCTCGCCCAGAGCCGAGGTGTCCGTGCCGCCATTCTCGACGGCAACGTGAAACGGGTCCTGGCGCGCCTGCATGCGGTGGAAGGCTGGCCCGGCAAGAAACCGGTGGAAAACCGCCTGTGGGAACTGGCAGAACATTACACCCCCCACCAGCGACTGGCAGACTACACCCAGGCCATGATGGATCTCGGCGCCACCGTCTGCACCAGGGGCACGCCCAACTGCAGCGCCTGTCCGATACAACCCCACTGCCAGGCCCACGCCAATGGCAACCCGCAGGACTATCCCGGACGCAAACCGAAGAAGGCTCTGCCGGTACGCACCACCGTGATGCTAATCCTGCGAGATACACAAGGCCGGGTGTGGCTGGAACCCCGGCCATCCTCGGGTATCTGGGGCGGTCTGTGGTGCTTCCCACAGACAGAAGACGTCGACCTTTTCGACGAGGCGCTGGCCCAGCGAGCACTCAGTGCCAGTGACACACCGCAGCCCCTGCCGGGCTTTCGTCATACCTTTAGCCATTTCCATCTGGATATCACCCCGCTGGAACTCCGGGTACAAACCGTCGGCACACGAGACAGCAACGGCCGCTGGGTGGACCCGACGGCCCCGGGCGAATTGGGGCTAGCCGCCCCGGTCAAAAAACTGTTGAGCCGGCTCGACCGCCCACAGCAGACGAGCATGTTATAGTCCCGCCATTCCCATTCCGCACCATGGAGACGTTATGAGTCGCACGGTTTTCTGCCGCAAATACCAGAGCGAACTGGAAGGCCTGGACCGCCCACCCTTCCCCGGCCCCAAGGGGCAGGACATCTTCGATAATGTATCGCGCAAGGCCTGGCAGGAGTGGCTCCACGAGCAAACCATGCTGATCAACGAAAAACACCTGAACGTGATGGACCCACAGGCAAAAGGGTTTCTGGACGAACAGCGCGATCGTTTTTTGAACAACGAAAACTACGAAAAAGCCGAGGGTTACGTTCCCCCTGCTCACGATGCGAACAAATAGCCGCTGATCACTTGACGCCTCCGGCTCGAGCCGCTTTAATACGCGCCCTGATTGCCCGGATAGCTCAGTCGGTAGAGCAGGGGATTGAAAATCCCCGTGTCGGTGGTTCGATTCCGCCTCCGGGCACCATATTGAAAAGCCCCGCTCAAACGAGCGGGGCTTTTTTTATGGTTCTTCGCACGTTAGCGAAGGAAAGGTGGCTGCCCCCATGAAACAAATCTGAAGGCGACGCACCTGAAAGGCAGAAACCGTCGTACCGGGCCCGGCCCGGCATCTCCCTTAGCCCATCGTAGCCTTACCCAATGCATCGCACCCGTAGGAGCCAGCCTGCTGGCGAACCGGTGGTACGTTCGCTTGCAAGCAAACGCCTATTCCTCCAGGAACGGCATGTAGGAGCCATGCAGGAAACAACCAAACATTCCTGCCTACTGGACACCAATACCAACAAGCAGCCAGCTCCGCCTCAACCCGAAAAAACGGGGCTCTGTGACAACACTCAAGCACTCACTGCCCGCTTTTCCAGCACCTTGGCCCAGCGTGCAACCGGGTTTGCCAGCTTGCCGGCAAACTGCAACGCACTGGCCGGGTCGGCCAGGTCCACCATCTGCTGGTTGTTGGCCAACTGTAGCCGGTTGAGGCAGCTCAGGGTAAATTCCGGAGCGAACAGATCATGGCGTGCGAACTTGTCCGCCAACTGGGGGTGGTCTGCCTGGTAGTCCTGGATACAGGCCGCTACCTGGGCCCAGAAGTCGTCTTCCTCCATGACTTCATGCTCCACCAGGATGGCGGCCATAAAGCGGAAGAAGCAGTCGAACACATCGGTAAGCAGAGACAGCACCTTCAGCTCCTCCGGCACATCCACCGCCAGCCTTTTCACCTTCTCCGCCAGCACCACCTCGGTATTGAGAATGGCGCACTCCTCGGCGATGTCCTTCATGATGGCACGCTGGGGCACGCCGTCTTTCATCACCATGATCAGGTTTTCGCCGTGGGGCATGAACACCAGATCATGCAGGTAGAAACAGTGCATCAGGGGGCGCAGATAACAGCGCAGGTACTGGGCCAGCCAGGCCTCCGGCGCTATGCCGGAACGGCGAATCAGCGCCGGTAGCAATGCCTGTCCCTGGCTATCCACATGCAGCAGTGCCGCCATGGTCATCAGCCCTTCGCCCTCTTCCAACAGATCCAGCGGGCTTTCGCGCCACAGGGCCGAAAGCATCTTGCGGTGGGCGCTGTACTTGTCCACCGCCGCTTCAAAGTGGCGCTGGCGATAGCCTACGCCGGCCACTTCACGCAGGAGGGTAAAGCCGCTCTCGGCCAGTTCCGGGTCCTGCTGCACCAGACTATGAAGGAAGTCGTTGATGGCCGGAGTGGTGCTCATGTAATAAGGCGACAGGCCGCGCATGAAGCCCATATTCAGCACCGACAGGGCGGTCTTCACGTAGCGCTTGCCGGGCTGGCTGCGGTTGAAGAAGGTGCGGATGGACTGCTGGGCCTGGTAGAGGTCCTCGCCCTTGCCCAGACAGATCAGCCGGCGCTCGGCCAGATCGGCGGCGAACACGCTGGCCAGTTTGTTGTACCACTGCCACGGGTGCACCGGGATCAGCCGGTAGTCCTGCGGGTTTACCCCCTGCTCGCGCAGCATGGCCTCGAAGGACAACCGCTGACCCGCACCCAGCTCATCATCCATCAACCGTTCATAATCCAGTTCGCCGTTGGCGGCGAACACGGTGTCATCCCGATGAGCCGCCACCCAGATCAGCTGTACCGCCGCGCCGGCCTCCGGGGTATAGGCCGGGTAATCCAGCACATCGAAGCCGATACGGCCATTGTTAGCCAGGAAACAGGGGTGGCCCTCGCTCATGGTGGCTTCGATCTGCTGGAAGTCCGCCTCCACCAGGCCGGCAGCATCCGGTACCGGACGCTGCAGCTTGTAGGCACTGCCATAAAGGGTGCTGGCGATTTCTTCCATGTAGGTGGGCATCATGGCATCGCGGATACCCAGGGTCTGTTGCAGCTCGATGATCAGGGCCAGGGCATCCAGGGCGGCGGGGTCGCCGTCCACGGTTTTCGCAATGCTGTCCGCATCAATCAGCCAGTGATCCAGGGCCAACCGGCGCGCCTTGAAGCAGTATTCGATACCCACCTTGTCGGTTCCAATCGTGTAGGTGTCAGCCTCGCCGGCCACCGGCTGGGGTGCCAGCAGGCGCTCATGGGCCAGCTCCGCCAGGCTCTTGCGCACCTGCAACCGGTTGGCCTGCGCCCAGGTGTCCGGCGCCAGATGCGCGGCGGCCCGCTGGGGGGCCAGACGCAACAGCTCGGCGTTCATCTCTGAACGCTCGGCCCGCAGCGCCGCCGCGGCAGACTGGTCGAACTGTTCACGGGTACAGAAGGCCAGCGCGGCGGTTTTTGTATCCAGCTCGATGGTGTCGCTGTAAACGAAGCCGCCAAACCGGTTCAGAGTATGAATACGCTCATTGCGTTCATCCGGCTCCACCACCACGCGCAGCGCGCCCTGGTCACGGAACATGAAGTCCATGACTGCCGCGAAGACAGCGCGGGTGAAGCCGGCTACCGGCGTGCGGGTCGGCGCCACCAGCACATGCATGCCCCGGTCGCCCTCCTGCACCGGGTAATGCTGACCCACCGGATCGCGGCGCGGATCATAGCTTTCGATCAGGCACACCGGACGCCCTTCCTGAAAACCCAGATAGCCGGCACCGGTGCCGGAAGCGGGCAGCTCGCGATAAAAGTCGGCCAGCTGCCCTTCACTCATGTCCTGCATACCCCAGTAGCGGGCGTGCTCACTGGTAAGCCAGTGGCGGATCAGGGGGATGTCGTCCGGCACCGTCACGGCGCGGATCTGAAAGCGGCCGAAGCCGGTAATGTCGGTACTAAAGGTGCTCATGCTTCACTCCTGGAAATCGCAGCGGGGAGAGAGGAATTCGAAGATGCAAACAGGGGGCGTACCAGCGCCAGATACAGCACCAGCGTCAGGGCAATACCCAGAGCGCCCGCCAGGAAGGTGGGCTGCGGCCCGGCAAAGGCCACCAGCGCCCCGGTGGCAAAAGACGAAGCCAGCACGCCCAGATTCTGGAACACGCTAATCTTGCTGAAGTCCGCGGCATAGCTGGCAGGCCGGCTCAGGGCGTAGAGCAACTGGTCGAGCCCCACGGTGGCCCGGAACAGGCCCCAGCCATAGAGCACCCGGCCGGCCAGCACCACCGCCATTTCGCCGCTGGCCTGCAGCATCAGTCCCAACGAGCAGAAGCCCAGCGCCGGCAGCAGCATACCCTTGGCGTCACCGTCACGGCCGCGACGGTGGTCCAGCCACAACACCGCCACCGCCACTGCGCCGGGAATGGCGAAAATGGCCCCGGCCACCACCTCGCCGGGGTTGCCGGACAGCATCTCCCAGTAGCGGGCAAAGAAAGGCCGCGACAGGTACACGGCAAAGTAGAACAGGAACATGGCACTTCCCAGGCGCATAATCACTGGCCAGGGGAGCCCGACAGCGCCCTCTTTTTCGCTCTCTCGTTCGTTGTTCTCCTCAGCGGCGGCGCCTTCGTTCTTCGATTCGGTCGCAGCCCCACGCTGATCACGTAGCAGGCAGAGGCACACCAGGATCTGGAACAGGTCGCCAAAGGTCATCAGCAGATACACCTGGCGCGGCTCGAAGAACTGCAGCACGCTGCCACCCAGCACCGCACCGAAGATGGCGCCGAAGTGCACCACTACAGACAGCAGGCCGATGGTACGGCCGTGATCGTCCGGCGCTTCCTGGCTCATCAGCAGCGGGTACACCAGCAGGTAGCTGCCTTTGAACACCAGCATGGTCAGCGACAGCAACCAGAAGGCGGTCACCGTGGGCGCCGCCCAGCACAGCACACTGAATAACCCGGCGGCCAGCTGGGTATAGACCAGCAGTTTCAACACCGGTATGTGTCGGGACACCCGTGCCCAGAACGGAAAGGCCAGCATGACCACCGCACAGCAGGCGGCGATATAGGCGCCCACATAGTTGGGATCGGTGATGCCGAACACCCGCTCAAAGAACTGCGGATAGAACGGCAGCAGCATGGTATCGCTGACCACGGCGGCAAGGGTCATGGCAATCAGCCAGAACTTCATCGGTTTCATCAGGCCGACTCCCGCCGGGGCTCAAGGGCCATGGCACCGGGCACACCGAACTTCTGAAAGGCGGTGCGTTCTTCCACCGCATAGGGTTCACGGCCGGTCACCGCGCGCAGGATGCAGGCATTGCGGTAACAGGCCATACCCAGATCCGGGGTCACAAAGCCATGGGTATGCAGGGGGCCGTTCTGGATGAACACATCGCCGCGCAAGTCGATGCTGTAATCCCGGCGCGGGTCCAGCCGGCCCTGATCGTCACGACGCAGCCGCTCGGCTATGCCACCAAGACAGGCCGGTTCCCGGTACTGGTAGCCGGTGGCCAGCACCAGCGAGGCGGTGTCGTGGCGGAAATCCTGCTGTTGCTCATGGTGATGAAAATCGAGCAGCAGTCGTCTGCTGGCACGATCACGCACCGCCCCGGTCAGGGTCGCGTTGGTGATCAGATCCACCGGCACTTCACCACTGAGCCGCTTGCGGTAAAGCAGGTCATGAATGGCGTTGATCAGGTCCGCGTTGATGCCCTTGTAGAGCTGCTTCTGGTCGGCAATCAGGCGGTCGCGGGTGGCCGGCGGCAACCCGTGGAAGTAGTCCACATATTCCGGCGAGGTCATCTCCAGAGTCAGCTTGGTGTACTCCAGCGGAAAGAAACGCGGCGAGCGGGTCAGCCAGCTGAGCCGGTAGCTGTCCGAGCCGGCGCCTTCCAACAGGTCGTAGAAGATTTCTGCCGCACTCTGGCCGCTACCTACCAGGGTAATGGCCTTCTGCTGCTGCAACCCAGCCTTGTGTTTGAGGTAGTCACCGGCATGGATAACGTTGTCGTCCAGCCCCTCGCAACAAGCCGGCACGGACGGGCTGGGGCCGGTGCCCATGACCAGCTTGCGGGCCAGTACGGTGTCGCTGTTGCCGTTATCGGTACAACGCACCGTCAGCCGGTAGCACTCCTTCATCGGATCGAACGCTATCTGCGCCACGTGACGGTTGAACGCCACATTGTTCAGGCGCTCGGCCACCCACTGGCAGTACTGGTTGTACTCCCGGCGCAGCAGGAAGAAGTTTTCCCGAATATAGAAGGAATACAGACGGCCCTGCTGCTTGATGTAATTGAGAAAACTGTAGGGGCTGGTGGGGTCAGCCAGGGTCACCAGGTCCGACATGAACGGGGTCTGCAGGTGGACATCGTCCAGCATCAGGCCCGGGTGCCAGTCGAAGCCAGGGTTCTCATCCAGAAACAGGGACGACAGCCCCTCCACCGGCTCCGCCAGGCAGGCCAGACTCAAATTGAATGGCCCCAGGCCGATACCGACCAGATCATAAATGGATTCACTCACAGACTGCCTCCATATTAGCTGGGTGCATGGATTGCGGTTGTTGCGCCGCAAGCTGCTGGGCGCCGTACTGCTTGATCATGTCCAAGATGGCGCGGATATCCGCCAGGCTGGTTTCGGGGTTCAGCAGGGTGAACTTGAGGTACTGGCACCCGTGAACCCGGGTTCCCGCCACCATGGCCTGCCCCGAACGCATGATGTCGATGCGGATCGCCGGGTTGATCCGGTTGAGGGTATCGTCGTCCACCCCCGCCGGGCGGAAGCGAAACACCAGGGTGCTCAGCTGGGGCTGATGAATCACCTGAATCTCCGGCTCGGACAGCAACAACAGGTAGGCCTGGCGGGCGCGCTGGATCACCGCATCGAACGCCTCACCCAGGGCATCCGCACCCAGCGTGCGCAGGGTCAACCACAGTTTGAGTGCATCGAAACGGCGGGTGGTCTGCAGGCTCTTGTCCACCAGATTGGGGGTACCCTCCTGCTGGGCACTGAACGGATTCAGGTAGTCCGCATGCCAGGTGACACAGGACAGGTGGTGACGATTTCGCACCAGCAAGGCACTGCAACTCACTGGCTGAAAGAAACTCTTGTGGTAGTCCACGGTCACCGAATCCGCCCGCTCGATGCCGTTGAGCCAGTGGCGATGGCGGCGGGAGTTAAGCAGCCCGCAGCCATAGGCAGCATCGGCGTGAAACCACAGATCATGGGCCTGGCACAAATCGCCGATCCGTGGCAGCGGGTCGATGCTGCCGAAGTCCGTGGTTCCCGCCGTGGCCACCACCGCCAGCGGATACCCGCCTTCGACCTTACTCGCCAGGATGGCCGCTTCCAGCGCCTCAGGATCCATACGGTAGTAGCGATCACTTTGCACCGGCACCACCGCCTGGTAGCCCAGCCCCAACAGGGCGGCGGCCTTCTGTACGCTGAAATGGCTCATCTGTGAGGTGAAGATGCGCAGCTTGTGGGATTGGGGGTGCAGGCCCTGCTCGCGGGTGCAGTGGTGCCAACGGCGCTGGCAAAAGTGATCCCGGGCCAGAAGCATGGCCATCAGGTTGGATTGGGTGCCACCGCTGGTGAAGACACCATCGGCCTCCTCGCCCAGACCAATGCGAGCGGCGGTCCAATCGATCAGTCGCTGTTCAATCAGGGTGGCACCGGCGCTCTGGTCCCAAGTTTCCACTGCCGTGTTCAAGCCACTCTGAATGGCTTCAGCCAGAACAGATGGCAACGTCACCGGGCAATTCAAGTGAGCCACATAACGGGGGTGATGGAAATACACCGCATCGCGCAAGTACAAATCATCGACCTCAGCCAGAGCCTGCTCCAGATTGCCAAGGGGGCAATCCAGATCCACACCGCTGAACAACGGCGCCAGCTCGCCAGGACGAATGCCACTGAACGGGCCTGACGTGGTTTCCAGCCGACGTTGCAACAGGCTCATCACCCTCTGCATGCCCCGGTGGTAATCACTTACACTGAGGCCACCGAAGAAAGGGAACGGCTCGGCAGTACCGCCGCCGTCAGGCATAGACGACATGGCCGGCACGGCTTGATCACTCATCATGTATCCTTAACTTGTCAGGTAAAGTGTCAAAAAGAGAAAGACAAGACACGGCTCCACCGCCCATGGCAGTGTCGAGACTCGGTCGGATTTGTGCCGGGAGAGACCGGCTGGAGGGCTGGCTTTCAGGCTGGCCATTGCGCAGCAACGCTTCAGCAGAAGTACTGACAGACGCAACAATGCGAATGATTCTCGTTTAATACCCAAACCCTGTCAAACTGAAATCCGTAAAACCTACATTGTCGATTCCGGTATGCTGGCCACCCCAATGAACAGCTCCAGACAGGTGAATAGATGAAAACATCGCCTATCATTATTCTGGCTATGCTACTGCTCACTGGCTGCGACAAGACGCCCACCGGTCGCGACCAGCTGGCTCTGGTGCCGAAGTCGATGATGGCCCAGTTCGGCAGCCATGCCTTCCTGCAGCTGCAACAACAAGTCCCCACCAGCGAGGACACCAGCAGCAATGCGCGGGTGCAATGCATCGCCCGCGAAATTCTGCTGGAAGTGGGCGACCGCTTTCCTGGCACACCGATGCCGGACACCTGGGAAATCGTGCTGTTTGATGACCCCACGCCCAACGCCTTCGCCCTGCCTGGCGGCAAGATTGGCGTAAATCAGGGCTTGCTGGACGTGGCCGGCAATGATGCCCAACTGGCCGCCGTCATCGGCCACGAGGTCGCTCATGTGCTGGCTCGACACGGTAATGAGCGCCTGACCCAGGAGCTGGGTATCAAGGCGGGATTATTACTGGTGGGGTTATTCAGCGAGGGAGACGGAGACAGCGAGCGGATCATCCAGGCCCTGGGGCTTGGCGCCCATCTGGGCATTGCCCTGCCCTTCAGCCGTGCCCACGAGGAAGAAGCCGATGTGATGGGTCTGGAATTGATGGCCAGTGCCGGATTCGATCCGCGAGAAAGTACCGAACTGTGGCGCAATATGGCCGCCGCAGGGGACGGACAGCCACTGGAGTTTCTTTCTACCCACCCGAACCACGAATCGCGGATCGAGGCACTGGAAGAACGGATGGAGGTGGCGCTGCCGCTGTATCAGCGCACTTCCCCGGCGAATTGCGAGAGCCCGTGAACTTGCCTGACGGCACGCTCCGTGAAATCTACAAAGCCGCTGTAGGAGTTCCTCTTGAGGGACGAACCACGCGTGAGCGTGGACATCGCCCGCAGGGCGATCAGGAGTACCGGGCACTGCCAGAGTGATCTGGTGGCGCCTGAAAGCATGCTTCCTCGCTCAGGCTCGGATTCGTCCCTCAAGAGGAACTCCTACAGCGGCTTCGGCATAACCGTGTGACTATCGCCGCCAGCGACGCGCCTGCGGTCAGGTCAGCCTACCCGGCCAATGACGCCTTTGCCGTAGCCGGTACCACCGCCGGCTGCCAATGGTAATCCTTCATGTTCACGCGCCAAGTACGGGCCATGAACTGGAAGGTGGCATGGGGCCACAGGGCGGTATTGCGACCATCGGCCTGCTGGTACCAGCTCATGCAACCGCCGTTCTGCCACACGGTGCCCTTGAGCTCCTCCTGCAGCTTGTCGTTGTAGCTATCCTGCACCTCCTGTTTCACATCCAGCCAGGCATCACCGCGCTCATCAAGCTTGCCGATGGCATCCATGATGTAGCGCACCTGGCTCTCGATCATGAAGATGATCGAATTATGGCCCAGCCCAGTATTCGGCCCCACCAGCTGGAACATGTTCGGGTAACCACTGACGGTGGTACCCAGATAGGCCTCGGCGGCGTCCTTCCAGTCATCCTGCAGACGACGGCCCGGCAGGCCGGTGATCTCGAAATCCTTCATATAGATGCGCGGATCGACGATAAAACCAGTGCCCAACACCAGACAATCCACCTGCTGCTCGGTGCCATCACTGAAGACAATGCTGTTCTCGCGGATTTCCTTCACCCCTTCGGTAACCAGTGACACATTGTCCCGGTTGAAGGTGGGGTAATAGTTGTTGGAAATCAGGATGCGCTTGCAGCCCAGGGTGTAGCTGGGGATCAGCTTGCGCGCGGTGTCCTTGTCCTTTACCTGATGACGGATAAAGGCTTTCAGTGCCGGCTCCGCCAGCTTGGCCAGGCGCGGATTGAAGATCGGCACCACACGGGCCTCGTTGCTCAGGTACAAGCGCAGACGGTGCAGCTTGCGCAGGGCCGGGAAGCGGCGGAACGCCCACTTGCTCAGCCCGGAATAGGCGCGCTCGTCACGGGGAATAATCCACGGTGGGGTGCGCTGGACCACGGTGAGCTGTTCGGCTTCCTTTGCCACGTGGGGTACATACTGAATGGCGCTGGCGCCGGTGCCGATGGACACCACCTTCTTGCCCGCCATGTCGTAACCGTGATCCCACTGGGCCGAGTGAATGATCTTGCCCTGGAACGTGTCCATTCCCTTGAAGCTGGGAAAGGAAGGGACATGAAGCGGGCCGCTGGCCAGCACCCAGTGCTGACATATCACCTGGGAGCCATCTGCCAGATCCAGGGTCCACAGGGCTGCCTTGTCATCAAAATGAGCACCGGTCACTTCCGCATTGAAACGGGTGAACTGGCGGATGCCATGCTTTTCGGTGACCTCATTGATGTAGCGGTGGATCTCCTTCTGGCCGCTGTAGCGGTGACTCCAGTCCGGATTGCCCTCAAAGGAAAACGAGTACATGTGCGACTGCACATCACAGGCTGCGCCCGGGTAGCTGTTGTGATTCCAGGTACCGCCCACATCGCCGCCCTTCTCCAGCAGCACAAAATCATCGATGCCAGCTTCTCGCAGCTTGATGGCCATACACAGACCGCCGAAGCCACCACCAACAATGGCCACCTTTACGCGACGGGTTTGCAGATTGATCCGGGCCTGACTTGTCATCGTTATCCTCCATGGACAGCACCGCTGTCATTCGTCATTGCCGTTACTCTAACCATGGCTGGCGTCCGTGAATACGTGTTAGCCTGAGCTGAAAATTGATAATTCCGGCCAAGGCGTCTTCCCATGTCCGCTCGTTCGATCCTGGCACTGATCTATACCGTGGAACTCCTGGAAAAGGAGAAAGGACTGGATTGCGCGCCGGCACTGGCCCGCCACGGCCTGGACAAGGCCAGCCTGGACCCCAGCAGCGAGATCGGCCGGGACCGGGAACTGCTGATCTTTTCCGAGCTGCTACCCCAGGTGGATGACCCCATGCTGGGCTTCGAAATGGGCAGCCGCTTCGGCTTTGCCGGCTATGGCCAGCTCACCATGCTGCTGATGACCAGCGAGACCGCATTTCAGGGCTTCCAGTTCGGCGTGAAATATCAGGCTCTGACCTATCTCTACGGCGAAATCGCCCTGACCCCCGGGGAACACAGCACCGCTCTGGACCTGTACCCCATCTCCCTGCCACCGGAGCTGCGCCGCACCCTGATCGACCGGGATATGGTAGGCACCTTCAAGCTGGTCAATGATATCCAGACCCAGCTCAACCTGGATCTGAAACCCGCGGAAGTCTGGATGCCCTATTCGCGCCCGCCGGAGAAACAGGTGCGACGGTTCGAAGACTATTTCGGCTGCCCGATACGCTATGACCAGCCCCACTGCCGAGCGCTGATCCGCAATCAGGACCTGGCCGTGCGAATGCCGGGCTACAACAAGATGGCCCAGGACATGTACCGCGACCAGTGCGATGCCATGCTGGCCCGCCGGGAGATGCCCACCGATAACCTGGCCACCCGGGTGGCCAGCTATCTGCAGCTGTTCGTGCGCAGCTACCCCACTGCCGAGCAGGTGGCCCGGGCATTCGGCATCCCGGAACGCAGCTTCCGGCGACAGTTAAGCAGCGAGCAAAAGCCCTTTCAGAGCATCATGGATCAGGTGCGCGAAGGAAAGGCGAAACGGTACCTGGCCGATTCGGAGAAAAGCGTGGCGCAAATCGGCGAGTTGTTGGGCTATAGCGAGTCAGCGGCCTTTGTTCGAGCCTTTGAGCGGTGGACGGGGATGACGCCGGCCAAACACCGTAAAAGCAGTGAATAGTTAACAGCTCGCGAAGCGAGTCTGTCTTTGCTTTCAACGATGAAGCCGCGCCCAAACCATAAGCGCGACTTCTGGCATTTAAAATCAGACAATCCTGATCCGCGTCGCTGTTAACTGTTCACTATTCACTAAATCACCTGTCTTTCTTGATGCGCTCCACAATCTTTGTCGTAGAGATATCGTCGATAAAATCGAGCACCTTCACTTCACCGCCATATCCCTGCACAAACTCGTGCCCAACCACCTGATCCACACTGTAGTCACCGCCTTTCACCAGCACATCCGGCTTGATGACTTCCAGCAGCGGTTCGGGGGTATCGGTGTCGAAAGGCACCACCCAGTCCACTACCTCAAGGGCCGCAAGAACCGCCATGCGTCGCTCCAGAGGATTGATGGGGCGGCCCGGTCCCTTCAGGCGACGGATGGATTCATCGCCATTCACTGCCAGTACCAGGCGATCGCCCTGGCGGCGGGCGGAATCCAGGTAGCCCACGTGACCGGCATGAATAATGTCGAAACAGCCATTGGTAAAGACGATTCGCTCACCCTGGGCGCGGGCATCTTCGATGGCAATCAGCAACTGATCTTCCGTCATCACACCCCGGCCCAAGCCACCTTCCTGATGCACCGCCCGACGTAATTCCGGGGCGGATACCACCGCGGTGCCCAGCTTGCCGACCACGATCCCAGCGGCGATATTCGCCAACGCTACCGCGTCCGCCATGTCGGCACCGGCAGCCAGCGCCACCGCCAACACCGAGATCACCGTATCGCCGGCGCCGGTCACATCGAATACTTCCCGGGCACGGGCAGGCAGGTGCAGCTCCGGCTGGCCATCGCGCAGCAGGGTCATACCCTTTTCGCTGCGGGTCACCAACAGGGCCTGCAGGTCAAGATCACGGATCAGTTGCTGGCCCTTCGTGATCAGGTCCTGCTCATCTTTGACCGGGCCGGCCACCGCCTCGAATTCACTGAGATTGGGCGTCAGCAAGGTGGAACCACGGTAATGACTGAAATCCGTACCTTTAGGATCCACCAGTACCGGCACGCCGGCGTCCCTGGCCAGGGCAATCAGACCGGGGCAATCACGCAACGCCCCCTTGGCATAATCGGACAACACCAGCGCCCCGCAGTGGGCCAGCTGCTCCTTTACCTTGCTGGCAAAGGGCGCCGGGTCCTGGTCGTGGAACGCTTCCTCGAAATCCAGCCGCAGCAACTGTTGCTGACGACTGATGACGCGCAGCTTGGTGATGGTGGGGAGGCCATTAACTTTCTGAAAATGACAGCCCACTTCTGCGGCACCGAGGCGCTCCTCAAGGATGGAGGCTGCCTCATCATCGCCGGTAATGCCTACCAGCTCGGCCCGGGCGCCAAGAGCGGCCATATTCAGGGCCACGTTAGCCGCGCCACCAGGACGATCCTCCAGCTCGGTCACCCGCACCACCGGCACTGGCGCTTCCGGCGAGATTCGCCCGGTGGGGCCATGCCAATAACGGTCGAGCATGACATCGCCTGCCACCAGAACGCGGGCCTTGCCAAAAGCGGGAATGTGCATAGGTTCTCCAAAACACAACAGAGCCGGATTTCGTGGCAGTGTAGCATAGCCTGATACTTAGCTAACCTGCTGAAAGTGTTCGGGGAAACACCGAAACGCCAGGGACACAGACAAAACCTGGCAAGCCGTATAGACAGTAGATGCCACAGACTCTGGGCAGTACACTTTGCCGCCGCTACGCATCCACCGGCCAGACGGGTATCATGTCCGCCAACCGAGAGAATCCAGGGAGCCACAGGACCATATGCCGCCATTACCCCCCAACATCATGCAAGGTCGCTGGCTACGCTGGTGGCTGACCCTGTCTTTTGCAGTGATGTTCAGCGGTACCTTCCTGTTCAATTCCCGCATTGGCTTTCTCAACGTGCTGGACGTGCTGTTCTTTCTGCCGGCACTGACCTTGCTGACCCGGGCCGTGGTGAGCGGTGACTACCGCCTGATGACATCGCCGTTGCTGGTCCCCCTCTATCTGTTTATCGGCTGGGCAGCCTTGAGTTTCATCTGGGCAGAAGAGCCCAACACATCGCGAGCCGTTCGCGGCATGGTGCAGATCATCGTCATGGTTGGCATCTTCCGTTGGCTACACCTGTATTTTCGCAACACCTTCAAACAGGCCCTGGCCAATGGCGCCCTGTGCTGCATGGTCGTTGCCACCATGGTGATGATCAGTTACTACACCACCCAACCGCTTAGCAGCCCCCTGTTCAGCGAGCCGGCCAATCTGATCTTTCACCTGCCGTCCCTGGATCCCAGCGTTGCTCTCATGGCCATGGTAGCTCCCACCTTTATCCTGCTCGCCCAGGGCATGGAAGAAGGGGTCAGTGGCAAGGGCGGGCGGCGCCTGGTCGGTGCTGCTGTGGGTTTTGCCTTTCTCTGCCTGACATCACTGCCACTGGGCCTGATGACGGTAATGCTGGGGCTGAGCTGGCTGGCCAGTCGGCGGCGGCGCTCCTGGTTGGCGCTGATCCCCCTGCTGGCTGGGGTCTATCTGATGCTGGAAGGCCGCAGCGACTTCACCCTGAGCAACTATTTCCTGCATCCGCTGATTGGCAATGGTCTCAATCAGGAGACCCTCAACAGCGTTCTTGCCCAGGACAATAACCGCCTGCTCAGCCTGGCGCATCCACGCAACCTGTTCGTGTTACTGATCCACAGCGTGGGTCTGGTTGGCCTGGTACTGTTCCTGGCCAGCTGGATCAGCCCCTTCACTGCTTTATTACAGCGCCAGATCAACTGGCATGAAGACGCGGCCTACTCCATCGCGGTTCTTCCCGGATTGTTCATGGCATTCGCTGCCGGCGCCTATCTGCTGGTGCCGTTTCATGCCAGCTGGCTCAGCGTCTGGTTGCCACTGGCCCTGCTGCTCGCCCGGCTGAGTGAGCGCCCCTCTATCCGCCCTAACAGCCGCTGAATTTGTCGCGAGATTTGCATGGGAAAACGTAATAACCGCCCCACCCGATTGTCTGATCCCAGGCTGTACCCTAGCTGGATCGGCGTGGGCCTGTTCTGGCTGATTGGCCAGCTGCCCTGGCGTCTTTTACAGGCCACAGGCAGAGGCGTGGGGCGCCTGGCGTGGCACCTGGCAAAAAAACGGCGCCATATTGCCCAGACCAACATGCGACTTTGCTTCCCGGAGCTGACTCCTGAAGAACAGGACGCGCTGGCCCACCGCTGCGTGATCAGCACTGGCGAGGCGATCCTGGAAATGGCCGGCAGTTACAATAATCACCGCATCGATCTGAATAGAAACCTTACCGTGACCGGCATGGAGCACATCGAGGCCTGCCAGGCTAGGGGTCAGGGCGTATTACTGCTGGGCATGCATTTCAACACCCTGGACACCTGTTCAAGAATGCTGGCCACCCTGGTGGATATCCATGCGGTCTACCGCCCCAATGACAACCCGGTTATCGACCGGCTTATCGACCGGGGGCGCCGTCACTACGTTCGCAGCACCGTAGACCGTACAGATATACGGCAAATGCTGCGCCTGCTGCGCAGCGGCGAAATTGTCTGGTATGCGCCGGACCAGGACTACGGCACCGCCCACGCGGTATTCGTGCCGTTCTTCGGCATTCCCGCCGCCACCATCACCGCCACCAGCCGCATCGCCAAGATGGGCAAGGCCGCCGTGATCCCGTGTGCGCATTACCGCTTGCCCGGAGGTCGATACGAGATCGAATTCGGCGCGCCACTCGACGGTTTCCCCAGCGGCGATGAAGAAGCCGATACCGCCCGCATCAACCAGACCATTGAGCATTATGTCCGCAAGCACCCGGAACAATATTTGTGGGTACACAAGCGGTTCAAACATCAGCCCCCTGGCCAAGCCAAGCTTTATTGATGACCGATACGTCTCCGCTATTTCGTTTCTTTTCTCACTGGATCGTGCTCGGTCTTGTGATGTATCTGGCCGGATTCTATATCGCCCCATCCAGCAAGTTCCAATATCTGACCCTGTATATCGGTCTAATTCTGCCGGCCTTGTATTTCAGCTTTTGGGCGTTCCGGGAACATTATCTCGCAGACGGAAAACTGCTGCTCTGGCTGTTAGCAGCTCTGATCGCCTTCTATCTTCCGTCACTATGGGCAGAGTCCGGCAGCTTGCTGAACACCCTGAGAAAGAACCTGAAGGGAATCCTGTTTGTTCTGTCCCTGGCGGTTGCCATACGCCATCTGGCGATTTATTACCCCGCATACCTGAAAAGACTACCGGACCTATTGTTATGGTGCGGAATGCTGGCATTGGTATTGTTTTTTATCAGTTTTTTGCAGACGGGCCCCCGTCATGGCGGGAATATAGGCATGGGAAACCTTGGCGACAACCCCAACGAAACAGGCCTGGCCTTTGCTATAACTCTATTACTGGCACTGTATCGGTACCAAGATGATCACAATCACTACTGGTGGCTGTTGATTCTTCCGCTGCTGGCAGCCGTCTATCTGGCCTATAGCCGCGCAGCCATGCTCGGGCTCGCTGTGACAATACCCTTTGCGCTACTATGGGGCCTTGGTTTCACTAGGGCCGCTGCTGGTTTCTTAATGGTCTGCCTGGCCGGCAGCGCCATCATGATTGCCTTGATGATTACGGGCTATCTGGATGCCGACAGCCTGCTCAGCCGCAGACCCACGCTTTGGCAGGCTTTTCTGGATAACAGTCCGCACTTCAACTTGTTGTGGGGCGCTGGCCTGACCGACAGCATTACTATCAAGGCCGAAGCGTTAGGCCGAAAGCTCGAGCCTCACAGCCTTTTCTTTTCCTTGATCCTGCGCGGAGGGCTGCTAGCACTGGTAATTTTCTGCAGCTTAATAGCTCTAGCCATCACCAGGGCACGGCAACGGAAATTGGCCACGGATAACATTTGGCTTCTTGTCCTGTTTTTTGGATTAGTTACACAATTTTTTGAAGGTGTTTATCCACTAAGGCCACCCAACAGTTTCTGGCTATATACATGGCTTCCACTACTAATACTGATTCTGACAACAACACGATTGAGAGCGACGTCATAATGGATCAAGACAGCTTTCATGTACTCGCGATCGCTCTCCCCACCGAAGTGGAACGCCGCCAGCATCTCGCGAAAATGATGGACGAACTGGGCATAACATACTCTTTGGCTGAAACGTCCCCCCCCGTGGCACCGGAAAACTGGCCCGACGTGGGTTATGACCATGACAAATCCCTGAATATGCTGGGACGAGACCTTAGCCCTGCGGAAATTGGCTGCTTCCTGAGCCACCGCAATGCCTGGCGGGCAGCAGCAGCAACGGACAAACCCACCCTGATTCTGGAAGGCGATGCGCTGCTGAACAGTGAATCCATCTCGGTCTGTCGGGCTTTGGCCAACCGAACGGCTGACTGGGAGCTATCTATGCTCTACTACTCCAAGTGCCTGCCTTCGGTGTGGCTACAGCGGAGGCTGACAGAAGACCACCGACTGGTTAAATTCGCCAATCGACGTACCTACTGTCTTGCCGCCTATATGGTAAGCCCAGAGGGCGCGAAAAAATTGCTCACGCTCAGTGAACATTTCTACCTGCCAGCTGATGATTTTGTCTGTGGTGGCTGGGTACGCAAAGATCTGGACATGTATGCAGTCACACCCAAGGCCGCAAGCCTGTGTGTGCATGCGCACCAATCCACCCTTGAAGAAGGGCGGCAAAAACGGAAACAGCGGCAACACAAGAAAAAAGACAACAGTCGCTGGCTACGGCGAATAGAGCTTTTTTTCCGGGAGCTGGGTCAGCGATACCGACCACCACGCAAAAGTCTCTAACCTGACAACGGCACAGAAAGATCCCGGATAACCTTCGCCGGCACTCCGCCCACCAAGGTATAAGGCGCAACAAATTGCGTCACTACTGCACCCGCTGCCACAACTGCACCTTCGCCAATTTCAACCCCTGCGGTCACAATAGCGCCAGCGCCTACCCAGACATCATCACCAACAACAATAGGCGCCCCAGTAGTTCCACGCCGCCCTTTCTCATTGAGATAAAGACTGTGCTGCGCCCCTTCAAAGCAGACCCTGGGGCCGATACGGCATCGCTCGCCCAGAGTGATCGGCGCCTTGGGACAGGCAAACCGCACTTCCGTATTGATAAAACACCCCTTGCCGATATGCACCTTAGCGGCACCGCCAATCGGGCGCAGCACCACAGGCCCATAGACCGTGGAGCGACCCTGCATATCAAAGCCGGCAGCCTTGAGAAACAACCAGCGCCACTTGTCACTGAAACGCAGCCGCGGCAAATGGTTCGCCAGTCCCAGGAAAAAAAACTCACGAAGAGTTTGCATGGTTAAAGCCCCCTGTCACGGAAATAGCGGCGGCGCTTGCCGACAAAACGCAGCTTCTGCTCAAGATGCTTCCAGAACTCGGAAGAGTCGGAATAACGACAAGGAAAGTTTTCTGCTGCCACCCCGTCCAGCTGCGCCTGCCAGTCATTACTGCTCTCGTAACCATGGGTGATCAGATCCTGCGCCAGCTGCGGGTATCGCAGCAGCTGCTGTTTCAGGCGTGGCAGATGCTCTCGCCAACCAGCAATGCGCGACAGGTCCACCTGGCGGAGCCCACCGAGGGCGTTTTGAGCATCTTGTCCAGCATTGGCCACTTCATGAAAGCGATCGAAATCATGGCTTCTACGTAAAAAAGGAAAGATATCTTCCATACGCTGCTGAACCCCTGTGGGATCACTGACCAGATCCTCGTACCTCAGCACCATAACCCGGGGGTGCGCCTGAATATCGGTGATGGCTTTTTCTGCCCGCTTCCATACCGGATAGTTGCAGAAATACATGCCCGGCCAGGCCTTGTGCATACTGCAGATCACCGAGCGGGGATCCCGCATCATGGCAATCACATAAAGATTCGGATCACGATCAAGCAGCGGCGCCATCCACAGGGCATCATTGGGCTTTTTGGAAAGCCGCAGCCCGCTTTTCTGCGGCGGCACCTTGAAGATGGTTTCTTCATGTTCAGAGTGACCTTCATGGGGATAGCAGGCCACCAGCATTTCCGCCATCAAGGTAGTGCCACTGCGTGGGCACCCCACTACATGCAGATGTGTCGCGCTCATTTACCGGCTCCCAGCAATCGTATCCTGTCCTTCCAATTCACTGCCGGAGCACTCATGATCTCCGCGTCCAGCAACCCGGGGAAGGTGGCAGCACGACAGGCCCAGGTATGCTGTTCGCTCACGATCTCCTGTCCGGCTCGGGCAATGGCCCCGGCCTTTTCAGGGTTATCCTGAAGCCATTGCAACCTTTCATGTAATTCCGCTTCACTGTCGTACAGAACCACATTCTCGTTTTCCACGAAACCCAACTCCTGCTGCTCCAGGGCCGGTTGCCGCCAGGCCAGCAACACACAGCCCGCCGCCATGGCTTCGAAATTCTTGATCATATATTCATTGAAGCCGATGTCTGCGCTGACAAACACCCGGATCTCATTGAGCAACCGGTTATAGGGCTCTCCCGGGTCTGCTCGCAGAAGCTGCACCTTGCCCAGCTTTTCCTGCCTCAACAAAAAGCGCTTACGGCGCTTGTAGACCTTGTTCTTCACCCGGCCAACAAACGCAGATTCGATGGTACGGTCCAACCCCAGGTCAGTAATGGTTGTGCCGTCATAGCCCTTGGGAAGAAAACAGGCGTCGATGCCTTCCTCGCGCAGCTGTCCCGCCAGGCTGGCACCGGACACGATGATCCTTGCCTTTTCCAGGTCACGAAGCACCGCCGGGTAACGGCGATACCACTCGCTGGTGGGGACATTGTTCTGGCATACATCGTGATCGAATATCACCAGACCCGGCGCCCGTTTGAGACACTGATAACGCTTACCCAGACGGCGCAGGTTAGTATCGGCGATTACGCGATCATAGCCGCTGAAATCCGCATCATTGAAATAGGCTTCCAGGCCATGTTCCCGGGTCACTTCCACATGATCGAAATCAAAGTGCTGCTTCGCCGCTTCCCACAGAGGGCGCGTGACCATCAGCTTGCCATCGGTGGACACAACCAGGGTTTTCATAGCCAGCTCTCAATCGATTTGATGCGCGCCTCGTAAAACGCATTGAATTCCTGCCTGGCTTGCGGAGCCAGGGCTTCACGGGGACGCCAACTTTCAAAAAGGCGCTCGCGCTGTTTTGCCAGGTCCTGCTCCAGCCCCCTGCCGGGCTCCCGGCTCATGCCATCCAGATCCAGGACTTGAAGCTGACCCTCCTGAAACAGGAAATTGGTATATTTGCTGTCGCCATGGCTGAACGCCATCAACCGCATTACCGCGAAAAAATCAGCCATCTGGCTTAGCGCCTGATCGCGCAAGGCGCCGCCTTCTTCGCAGATTTCCGGCAGCATACGACCATCCACATTCCTGCATACCAGATATTCACGGTCCGTCAGGCCTGACTGCTTGTTGGATAAATAGCAAACTGTCTCAGGAGTGGGAACCTGAACAAGTCCCAGATAGGCCGCATTGAGCCAGGAATTTTTCGCCCGACTCTTGAACTGGCGGGCCAGTTTCTTCCAGGCACTTTTCACGTTATAGCGCTTGATCACCAGGCTTTCGCCCTGAACCTGAAGTCGTCCGACGGTGGCGCTGTTGCCATCCTTGAGTCTTTCACTGTCTTCAAGCAAGACATCCAGCCCACGATGGAGCAAGACATCAATCAGTGGCCTGTCGTCACGTCGTCCCATACCGATGTAGCCATTACCATTGAGCTCAACAAATTCGGTACAGTTTCGCAGGGACTTTTTGACTAGTTTCCGTAAACGTATCTGCCGCGTTTTTTTCAGGGATTGCGCTAATTGCTGAGACGAAAAAGACTCTCCATAAGCGCTGACGACCTGCTGCGCCGAAGGCAAAGACAAGGGCGGAAACTGGGCGAGCAGCAGAGCCAGATTGGCAAGAGCCTTGCTCTTTTCCACGGGAGCATCGACCACGCCCACATCACCCGCATCAATTACATGCCAATTCCCGTCAGAAAAAATAAAATTGTCCAGATGAATATCATTCTGTATCACGCCCTGGCGATGCATTTTGCTGGTCAGCGCCACCAGTTCCTGCACCAGCCCGGGAATGTTTTCAGCAGACATTTTCTGCATGCGAACCTTGGCGGACACCTCACCCAAATGCTCCAGCACCAACAAGGCCGCCTCCCCGGGATAGTCGCGCAGTAATACCCGGGGAGCCGGCACCTGTTTCTCTGCCAGCGCCGCCAGTCGCTGCTGTTCGACCTGCACTTCACGACGGGAACGAGGATGCGAAGAAAACAGTTTGATAATCACCGGCTGCCCATCCAGAAGACCGGAATAGACAGCCCTACGTTCAGGCATGAAGCGCAGTAGAGCCTGCATCTCCAGCACCTGCCCGTCCACGCTCAGCGTCACCGGCAGAACGGTTTCGCGGCTGGCCAGCAAGGCCTGGGTGATGTCCTGTGACGACTCCGCCATCAGATCAGATATCCTTTCCCGGGTGTTCGTTGAACTGCAGCGGCAGCTCGGGCTCCACTTCAAAATAACGGCGATAGATTTTTTCCGCCTCGCGGCGGGCTCCTGACCAGGTGCGTCCCTCTGCCAGCGCCTGCCGCAGCGGCATGCCGCTATAGGTACGAATAAACCGCAACAGATCGCGACGGGTCATGCCGAACCGGGCGGTGGAAAAATACAGGCCACCGAGGTCCTTGATACGCCAGCGACGAGGCACCTGGCCACGCACCTGGGAGCGATGCAGGTCGATCAGATACAAGGGGCCATCCGCGTTGTTCGACGCCGCATCACTGTCGCGCATCAGAAAATGGGCGAGATAGAAATCCCGGTGGTTGATGCCCGCACCGTGCATCGTGCGGGCAATAGTGGCCACCCGCTCGATCAGTGCCCGTTTGAAAATCGCCGGCATGGCCTGTGGGTCTTTTACCCAACGCTCACCCAGATCTTCCAGGCTCAGGGTCCCCACCAGATCATCGGTAATGATGAAGGATTCCACCGACGCCGGGTTACTGCCCCGCGAGCCATAGGCGGCAATAGTCATGGTATCCAGGCCGGCGCCACGCACCGCATCGATGGCTGTGACCTCATCCATGGCGCCGAGTACCGGCAATTTCCCCTGGGTCAGATTCTTGAAAATTTCCTTCCAGCCGATGCCACCGTGGTACTTGAGAAAATAGCTGCGCCCGTTGCCGGTAAAGCGCAGGGTGCGACGCCCCTCCCGAGCCCGGAAAATTTCCCCATTCTGTTCGGCGGCCTGATCGAAAGGGTCGCGGTCGCCCCACAGGGCGACGATGTCATCGCGCAGAAAAAGTTTCACGGCGTCCAGCCCTCCACATGATCCACCACCGTCTGGGCCAGACAATAGAGGGCCGGGTTACGGCCATACTCCACCCCATTTTCCTGCCAGGGCCCAGGCAACTGGCTGACCATTTTCTGCAGGGTATCGTCCAGCGCCTGTTGACTGAACGGGGACACAATAACTTCCCCGGAACCGGCCTCGCGGACATAGCGGGCATAGCCACAGGTGTCCGTGGTCAGCACCGGCAATCCTGCCACCGTAGCTTCCAGCAGCACCATGCCGGCGGACTCCCGATAGGCCGGGTGCAGCAGCAGGTCTGCGGCCTGCATCAGGGCCGTAACATCATCCCGCGGACCCAGCACCAGAATGCGACGGCGCAGGGCTTCGGGCAGACCGGACAAATAAGGCTCCGCCTGATCGTTACCCACGATCATCAACTTCACGGTTTCCGGCAGAGTGGCGAAGGCCTTCAACGCCCGGTCCAGTCCCTTGACCTTGAAGCCAGAGCCAAGGAACAGCAGCAGGGTATCCTGCTCATCGATACCCAGGCTGGCACGGGTTTGTTGCCGCAAGGCTTTGTGGCCGTCAGGCCGTTGGCGATCTCTTTCGATGCCCGGCGGCAGCAGTGCGTAACGGTTTTCCGTCAGCGGATAATGGCGCAGGTACTGATCACGCTGGTCGTCGTTGAGGAACAGGATCAGAGGGCCATTGGCAGCCGTCACCGCCTGCTCCAGTTTCAGGTAGGTACCATAACGGGGCAGCCAGCGAACCGGCTTCGGCTTGCTGTTTACGTGCTCGGCAAAACAGCTGTCGGCGGCGAAGTACACATCCAGTCCAGCCAGGCGATTGAACCCTACCACCCGGTCGAATTCTCCCGTCTCCCGGGCGGCCAGCACCCCCTTGGCAAAGGAACGCATGCGGCCATGATTGCTGCCGCCGGAAACAGCAACTCGCTGAACCGTGACCCCATCAATGGTGCCCCCCTGCCAGTCGCTGACCAGGGCTACCACCTCATGGCCACGCCTCACCGCTTCGCGGGCGATACGGGCGAAATCCCGCTGAAGACCGCCATAGGGGAAGTAGTGATAGAGCGCCATGGCCAATTTCATGCGGTGCGTCTCCGCAGTTCCCGCCACACCTGTTTCGGTTTCAGGCTGCTGAAACAGGGCGGCTCCACGCCCTTGCCCAGTTCACCGCGATAGGTGCATTTTTCCTGCACGCAGGGTGCGCAGGGAAAATCTGCAGCCAGGGAGTGCGCTTGAATGCCACGAACCCCGGTCAATACCGGATCGGTAGGACCATAGAGCGCTACGCCGGGCAAGCCGGCGGCAGCGGCCAGGTGAGCCAGGCCGGTATCAACGGCAATGAACGCATCCCAACTGAGCAGTTTGTCGGTGAGCGCATCCAGCCCCATTTTCGGTAAAACCCGGGCGCCATCCAGCCCTTCGCTCAGGCGCTGGGCACGGGATTGTTCTGCATCGTTACCCCAGGGCAAAAAAACCGTATGGCCCTCACTGGTGGCTAGCTCGAGCAGCTGACGCCAGAAGGCTTCCGGATAATGTTTGGTCGGCCAGGTGGTGCCATGGCAAAACACCAGTTGTGCCGGGCGGCTCAACGGTGTGGGCACATGGCTGCGCGGCAAGCCGTAATCCGGGGCACCATCGGGCAGGTCGTAGGACAGCGAAAGCGCAAACAATTGACGCACCCGGTCGATGGCATGCTGCCCCTTCGCCACCGGCAGAGGATAATCAAGAGCTCTGGCAGACAAGCCTTCCCGGGCGGACTGCTTGTCCAGCCCGAATTTTTTTCCGCGTGCCAAACGGGTCACGAAGGCGCTCTTGATCAGACCCTGGGCATCGATCACCGCATCATAAGACGTTGCCTGAACCGCGGACTTGAATTCGGCCCATTCACCGGAACGGCGGGCCTTGAGAGGATGCTTACGCCAGCGGCGCAAGGCACAAGGAAAAACCTGATGGACCGCCGGGTGGCGACGGGCCAGGTCGGCAAAAGCCTCTTCCACCACCCAGTCCACCTGCAGTCCGGGAATGGCCGACAGCGCGTCGGTCAGCGCCGGCAGGGTGTGGATCACATCCCCCATGGAGGAGGTTTTGATCAGCAGGACACGCATGTCAGAACCCGCTCGCCGTCAACGTCAGGCATCCGCGCTTTCCAGCTGCTGCAGGGCGTCGATCACCTGCGAGGGGGGCAGCTGGCGCAGACAGTTCAAATGCCCCAGCGGGCATTCCCGTTCGAAACAGGGGCTGCATTCCAGCCCCAGCCGCACCACAGCCACTCTATCACCCAACGGCGGGGTAAAACCCGGCGAGGTGGAGCCGTACACCGCTACCAACGGACGCTTGAGCGCGGCGGCGATATGCATCAGCCCGGAATCGTTGCTGACCACCGCGGTGGTAGCCGACAGCAGGTCCACTGCCTGCTCCAGGGACGTATTCCCCGCCAGTACCACGGCATGCTCATCCGCACTGTTTTCCAGCATTTCAACAATGGTATCGGCCACGGGCTGATCCTTGCCGGAGCCGAAGATCCATACCTGGCCACCGTGCTCAATCCAGTGCTGTGCCACCGCCGCGTAATGATGCTCCGGCCAGCGTTTGGACGGGCCGAACTCGGCACCGGGACACAGGCCCAGCACCGGCCGTTGCGTATCAAGGCCATGTGTCGCGATAGCGTCTTGAAGCGAGTCTTCACTGACTTCCAGGTGCGGCGCAGTAATGGTATCCAGTTTCGGTGCCGGCGCCTCCGGTGGCAATGCCAGCGCTACAAAACGCTGCACCATCAACGGATGGCCTTCCTTGTCCAGCTTGCGCACGTCGTTAAGCAGGCCGTAACGCATTTCCCCACGCCAGCCGATGCGCCGCGGGATCTTCGCCGACCAGGGCACCAAGGCGGATTTGAGGGAATTGGGTAGCACATAACTGTGCTGATACTGACCACGCAGGGATTTGCCCAGCGCATGCCGCTCACCCAGCTTCAGATCGCCGTGATCGAAAGGCAGCGAGAGCGCTTCGCGCACTTCCGGCATGCGCGACAGCAACGGCCGACACCAGGCAGGCGCCAGCACGTCGATGGCACAATCCGGGTATTGGCGACGCAGTTCGGAAAACAGGGTCTGGGCCATGACCATGTCGCCGACCCAGGATGGGCCGACGACAAGGATGGCGGAGGGCGAGTCGGACAAGATTGCCGGCATACGCCTGCTCAGCTCACGTAAGTGAGCCAGTCTCCGTAGTTGTCATCCAGCTTGCCACGCACCAGGTCGAAATACACCGCCTGCAATTGCTCGGTGATAGGGCCGCGCTTGCCTTCACCGATGATGCGGCCATCCAGCTCGCGGATCGGCATCACTTCAGCGGCTGTGCCGGTGAAGAACGCTTCATCGGCGATATACAGCTCATCGCGGGTAATGCGTTTTTCGCGCACCGGATAACCGCGTTCTTCAGCCAGCTGAATGATGGTTTTACGGGTAATGCCGTCCAGACAGGACGTCAGTTCCGGTGTATAAAGCACGCCGTCTCGAACCAGGAATACGTTTTCACCGGAGCCTTCTGCCACATAGCCTTCGTTGTCCAGCAGCAGCGCCTCATCGGCACCACCGGACAGGGCTTCATTAAGGGCCAACATGGAATTCATGTAATTGCCGTTGGCCTTCGCCTTGCACATGGTGATGTTCACGTGGTGACGGGTGTAGCTGGAGGTGCGCACCTTGATGCCCAGCTCCAGGGCTTCCGGTGACATGTAGGACGGCCATTCCCAGGCTGCCACCATGACATGCACTTTCAGGTTGTGGGCACGCAAACCCATCCCTTCGCTGCCATAAAACGCCATCGGACGCAGGTAAGCATGGGGTAAATTATTTTCCCGAATAGACGACAGGTGCGCCTCGTTGATCTGCTCTTTGCTAAAGGGCAGTTTCATGTTGAGGATATGCGCACTGTTAAAAAAGCGGTCGGTGTGATCCTGCAGACGAAAAATCGCCGGCCCCTTTGCCGTCTCATAGGCGCGCACGCCTTCGAATACGCCCATGCCATAATGCAGAGTGTGCGTCAGCACGTGAACCTTGGCGTGCTGCCAGGGAACCAGTTCGCCATCTAACCAGATAAAACCGTCTCTTACAGCCATCGACATGGCAGTGATACTCCCAGAGCTAAGGACCTGCAGGTGTCAGCCCTGCAGGTCGAACCAGTGCTTCCAGATCGCTCGCACGCCTTCACGCAAATCGCGGAATTGAGTGTCGTCGACAATGGATTTCTCTTTGCGCAACGAGGCGCGATGAGCCGCGGATCGGTAAGCGAGGTACGCTTCCCGCAGCAGGCCGGCATCCTGTGCCGACATAATATCCAGTGCAGCCAGTGTTTCGAGCAGCCGCACATTATCGGTGAAGCGGGTCAGTTCACCGTGGGAGGAGGCCCATCTCAGAACCCCGTATTGCACCATAAATTCGATATCAACGATACCTCCCGGGTCCTGCTTGAGATGAAAACGGTCCTCGCCCTTTTCGCCCAGGTGGTCAACCATCTTGTCGCGCATGGCCAGGACATCCTCGCGCAACTTTTCCAGCGGTCGCTCCAGGCACAGCACCTGATGGCGAATGGCGTCAAAGCGGGCCCGCGCCCGGTTGCAGCCAGCCACCACACGGGCCCGCACCAGGGCCTGATGTTCCCAGGTCCAGGCATCGTTGAGCTGGTATTTCTCGAACGAGTCCATGGAGCTGACCAGCAGACCGGCACTGCCGGAGGGGCGCAGGCGCATATCCACTTCGTACAACTGGCCACTCATGGTACGAGTGGAAAGAATATGAATGATGCGCTGGCCCAGGCGGGCGTAGAACTGTTCGTTGGACACCGGCTTGTCGCCGTCGGTCATGCCGCCGCTGGCCGCATCATGCAGGAACACCAGATCCAGATCGGAGTTGTGCCCCAGCTCGATACCGCCCAGCTTGCCGTAACCGGCCACCACAAAATCCGGATTGCAGGGCTGGCCATCCAGACGCGAGGGGCGACCGTGGCGCTCAACCAGCGGCTCCCAGGCCAGCATCACCACCTGGTTGAGGATGCTTTCCGCCAGCCAAGTCAGGTAGTCGCTGACCTTCATCAACGGCAGCACTTCGGTGACTTCCGACGCAGCCACGCGCAGCAGGTGGGCCTGCTTGAAATTACGCAGCACCTCCATCTGCTGTTCCAGATCATCCTCGGCCACCCGCAACAGCTGCTGACGCAACTCGTCATCCAGCTCCGCCCGCTCCGGCGGCGAATAGAGGGTGCGAACATCCAGCAACTCGTCCAGCAGCACCGGGTGCAGGGTGAGACGTTCGGCGATCCAGGGGCTGGCCCCGGACAACTTCACCAGCTGGGTCAGGGCGCTGGGGTTTTCCACCAGCAGCGCAATGTAGGCACTACGACGCAACACGGCTTCCACGAAGGCCAGCAGGCGCACCACCGTGGTTTCGCCATGGCCCTGATAGCCCAGGGCTTCCAGCAGCAGCGGCATCAGCCGGTCCAGTCGCTCACGGCCAATCGCCTGCATGTTCTGCACCGAACGGCTTTCGCGGAAATCATTCAGGTGAGCGTAGACCTTGTCACCTTCCTGCACCCCAATGGCTTCCAGCTGGGCAGCCGCCTGGGTGGCATCCAGCTCGCCCAGCCACAGATCCAGCAGCTCCTGATCGGCGCCCTGGGCCGCATCGGTTTCCTGTTCCGGGTCGGCAATCACTTGGCTAAAATGGTGACGGACACTCTCCCGGTAACGCCGCAACTTGCGCTCGAAGGCGGCACGGGCAGAAAAGCCCATGGCAAAGGTCAGCCGTTGCCAGCCCAGCTCGTCGTCAGGCAGGCGCTGGGTCTGCTTGTCCGCGATTCCCTGCAGCCGATGCTCCACATCCCGCAGGAACAGATAGGCTTCGGTCAGCTCCTCCGCCACGTCCTCCGGCAACAATTCCAGTTCCACCAGTTGCGGCAGCACCTTGATCAGGTTGGGCTCCCGCAGGGCCGGCAGCTGGCCACCCCGGATCAACTGGAAGGCCTGGACGATAAATTCCACTTCACGGATGCCGCCGGCACCCAGCTTCACATCCGCCTGCATGCCCTTGCGGTTCACTTCCCGTTCGATCAGGGACTTCATCTCGCGCAGGGAATGGAAAGCGCCGTAGTCGATATAACGGCGGTAGACGAAGGGATTGAGCCGCTTGATCAGGCGCTTGCCGGCCTGCAAATCGCCGCCGACCGGGCGCATCTTGATCAGCGCGTAGCGCTCCCACTCACGGCCCTGGGTTTCGTAATACCCTTCCATGGCATCGAAGCCGATGGCCAGCACGCCGCTCTTGCCCCAGGGACGCAGGCGCATGTCCACCCGGAAGACAAAACCATCGGCGGTGGGCTGGTCCAGGGCCTTGATCAGCTGCTGCCCCAGACGCACAAAAAACTGGTGATGGCTCAGGCTGCGCCGATCACCCTCGATTTCCCCTTCATGCTCGTAGGCAAAGATCAGGTCGATATCCGAGGACAGGTTCAGCTCCCGCGCCCCCAGTTTGCCCATGGCCAGCACCACCAGCTGGACCGGCTTGCCATCCGGCCCCAAGGGGGTGCCGCTTTTTTCGCAGGCCCAATCATGCAGCACGCTCAGTGCTTCCTGAATCAGAGTGTCCGCAAGCAGGGACAGGTCCGCCACGGTGGTGTGGTAATCCCCCATCCCGGCCAGGTCCCGCCAGATGATGCGCACCATGTGCCGGTGACGCAGCCGACGCAACGCCCGTTTCAGCTCATCCTCATTATCGCAGTCGCCCAGCAATTCGCGCACGGTCTGGCGCAGGGACGCCTCCGCCAGGGGCTGAGTCGGATCGCTGTCCTGCAGCCACTGACCCAGGCCCGGATCACGCTGAAACTGTTGCGCCACATAGTCGGAGCCAGCCCACACCCGGGGCAGGTCATCAAGAAGGGAGTCAGGGATACGATGACCGGATTCCACGAAGTGTTGCCAGTGCTGACTGACCAGCACCGATAGTTCATCCGGCAGAGCGTGATATTGGGGTTCTGTCATGGGCGGCTATTGTCGTACGGGAGGGCGCGAAAGGCTAGAGGCCAGGAGGGAGTTGCAAGTTGAAAGTTCAAAATTGCAATCAGGAACAGCCGGGGACGCTTAACGCAGGCCATGCCCGCGATTCACGATCCGCAGGTTCGCCATGCAAGCATAGCTCCTACACCTGCCGCATGAGCCATGTTCACAGGGCGAGCCAACCCTGCCGCGCGACGTGCCGCCTTTCCCGGCGACGGCCAATCCTTTGTTCACGCCCTTCAACCTGCTCCTTTTCTACCCCAACAAAATATCCTGCGACGGCGTCACCCGCATGACCTCTTCAATGGTGGTCAGACCCTTGGCGACCTTCATGGCACCACTGATGCGCAGGGGCTTCATGCCGTTTTTCAGGGCCTGGCGGGTCAGGGTTTCCAGCTCGGAGCCCCGGGAAATATGGTTTTTGAGGCTGGTATTCAGGGGCATGGTCTCATAGACCCCCACACGCCCCAGGTAACCGGTATCCCGGCACTCCAGGCAGCCCACCGGGCGATAGGTCTTTTCCGGCGGCTTCATCTTGAAGGGGCGAACCAGCTCTTCCCAGGCCTGCACATCGGTTTCCGTTGCCTGCTTGCAATGGGGACACAGGGTACGGATCAGACGCTGGGCCATGACCCCAAGCACCGTGGCACTGATCATGTAGGCCGGCACGCCCAGATCCACCAGACGGGTAATGGACGAGGGGGCATCGTTGGTGTGCAGGGTGGACAACACCAGGTGACCGGTGAGGGCGGCCTGGATGGCCATATCCGCTGTGGCCAGATCGCGGATCTCACCAATCATGATGATATCCGGGTCCTGACGCAGCATGGCCTTCACCCCCTGGGCAAAGCTCACATCAATATTGGCCTGCACCTGCATCTGATTGAAGCTGGGTTCCACCATTTCGATGGGATCCTCAATGGTGCAGACATTCACCTCGCTGGTGGCCAATTGCTTGAGGGTGGAATAGAGGGTGGTGGTTTTCCCCGAGCCGGTGGGGCCGGTCACGAAGATGATGCCGTGGGGATGGGAAGTCATCCGCTGCCAGGCCTGGTAATCCTCATTGGTAAAGCCCATCTGCTCGAAGCTGCGCACCAGCACATCCGGGTCGAACACCCGCATGACCATTTTTTCCCCGAAGGCGGTGGGCAGCGTGGAAATACGCAGCTCGATCTCTTCCCCCTCCGGTGACTTGGTCTTCAAACGCCCGTCCTGGGGTTTGCGCTTTTCCGCCACATTGAGGCGGCTGAGAATCTTCAGGCGGCTGGTAACCGCCGCCATGATCGCCGCCGGCAGCTCATACACATCGTGCAGCACGCCATCGATGCGGAAACGCATCTTGCCGGTCTCCCGGCGCGGCTCCAGGTGAATATCGCTGGCCCGCTGGGAAAACGCGTATTGCAGAATCCAGTCCACAATATTGACGATGTGCTGATCGTCCGCGTCGTGGTGCCCCTTGCCCACTTCCAGCAACTGCTCGAAGTTGGTAATACCGGACATTTCCTGGCCGGTATTGCCGGAGGCCCCGGCGATGGAGCGGCTCAGGTTGTAGAACTCCACCCGGTAGCGGCGCAACTGCTCGGGATTGGCCAGCACCACCTCCAGCTCCCGGTCACGCAGCACCTGCTTGAGATGGGCCTGCCAGTCGCGCACAAAGGGCTGGTCGCAGGCCACCACCACCTTGTCCCGCTGCACTTCCACCGCAACGATGCCGTGACGCTCGGCAAAGGCATAACTCATCACATTGGTCACCTGATCCACATGGACCTTGAGCGGATCAATGTGACACACCGGCATACCCGCCTTTTCCCCCAGCCAGCGGGTCAGGAAATCCACATCCAGCAGCTGGTGGGTATTGGTCCGGTCGGTGAGCCGATACTTGGCCAGCACCTGAATCGGGTGCCAATTCAGCTCCTTCTTCTCCCGTGGCGTGGTGGAAATGACGTTGAAGTCTTCCTGGCTGACGCGACCTTCTTCCAGCAACTCACGCATCAGCCAGCGCACATCAATCAGCAGACCATCCAGTTTGGCGGGGTGGGCAGTGACGTTCACGGATACTCTCCGGGTCAATAGGCGGGCAGAACCGCCTGTCTAATTATTTTGTAGTACTGTAACGATAACAGGTAAACCCTGACAGCCCCGATGGCTTTGACTATACTCGCGGCCAGATTCATGACACATCTGTGACAGTTGCACGACTGTGCCATGAACATTCCTTTCCCCATGGGCGACTGCCCGGGAAAGTGGGACACTGATTCTGCCTGAAGCCCCTGCTTCAGGTTTTACTCTGACTCTGGACCCGAGGCGCCTATGTCCTTTGGAAGCTCCATTGCCGGCCTGTTTGGCCGCTCACCGATCAAGCCCCTGCAGCAACACTACGACACCGTTCACGACTGTGCCCGAACCCTGGCGGACTTCTTCGCCGCCGTGACCGAAGGCGACTGGGACAAGGCACGGGCAGCCCGCAAGCGCATTGCCGAGCTGGAAAACCGGGCCGACGAACTGAAAAAAGAATTCCGCCTGAACCTGCCCAAAAGCCTGTTTTTGCCCATGCCGCGCACCGACCTGCTCGACCTGATCAGCGTGCAGGACAAGGTCGCCAACAAGGCCAAGGACATTTCCGGGCTGATGCTCGGCCGGCAGATGACCATTCCCCCCATACTGGCCGATGTGATGCGCGACTATGTGCAAGGCGCCATCGATACCTCCGCCCAGGCCCAGAAAGCCATCAACGAGCTGGATGAGCTGATCGAGACCGGCTTCAGCGGTCGCGAAATCCAGATCGTGGAAGAGCTCATCGAGGAGCTGGACCGCCTGGAGCGCAATAACGACGAGCAGCAAATCACCATTCGCTCCACCCTGTTCAAGCTGGAAAACGAACTGCCCCCGGTGGATGTCATTTTTCTCTACAAGATCATCGAATGGGTAGGCGATCTCGCTGATCGCGCCCAGAAAGTGGGCGGCCGCCTGCAGATGTTGGTCGCACGCTAGGAGTTGTCTTATGGAGTGGATGATTGAACACAGCTACCTGATGCTGTTGCTGGCCGGCGCGTTCGGCTTTCTGATGGCATGGGGCGTGGGCGCCAACGACGTGGCCAACGCCATGGGCACCTCGGTGGGCTCCGGGGCCCTGACCGTGAAACAGGCGGTGATGATCGCCATCGTCTTTGAATTCTGCGGCGCCTACCTGGCCGGTGGCGAAGTGACTGCCACGGTTCGTAAAGGCATCGTCGATGCCAGCGTCTTTGCCGAATTCCCCCATTATCTGGTCTACGGGATGATGTCCGCCCTGCTGGCCGCCGGTATCTGGCTGGTGGTGGCCTCCTGGTTTGGCTGGCCGGTTTCCACCACCCATTCCATTGTCGGTGCCATCGTGGGCTTTGCCGCCGTGGGCGTGGGCATGGATTCGGTACAGTGGGACAAGGTTGGCAGCATTGTCGCCAGTTGGGTCACCTCACCCCTGCTCGCCGGCTTCATCGCCTTTGCCCTGATCAAGAGCGTGCAGCGCCTGGTGCTCAACCATGATGACCCATTCGAACGGGCCAAACGGGTGGTGCCCTTCTACATGTTCCTGGTGGGCTTCGCGATCACCGCCGTGACCCTGCTCAAGGGCCTCAAGCATATCGGCCTGGAAATCAGCTTCGCGGCCAGCCTGGGCTGGGCCGCCGTGGGCGGCGTCATCATTGCCCTGATCGGCGCCATGATTCTCAGCCGCATCAAGCCAAACCCACAAGCCGACAAGGAATTTCGTTTCCACTCCGTGGAGCGCATCTTTGCCGTGCTGATGATCTTTACCGCTTGCGCCATGGCCTTCGCCCACGGCTCCAATGACGTGGCGAACGCGGTGGGCCCGCTGGCCGCCATCAACAGCGTCATCGTCAACGAAGGCGTTATCGGCGGCGAAGCCGCCATGCCCAGCTGGATCCTGCTGGTGGGCGCCATGGGTATCGTGTTCGGTCTCGCCATTCTCGGCGCCCGGGTGATGGCCACGGTGGGCAAGAACATCACCGAGCTGACCCCCAGCCGCGGCTTCGCCGCCGAGCTGG